>Ga0272441_10000409_pt1 | contig 98664 bp, 85 predicted proteins | sample SSMProp6N_FD_193582 | JGI IMG/M metagenome (GOLD analysis project Ga0272441, IMG submission 193582) | Marine sediment archaeal communities from Little Sippewissett salt marsh, Falmouth, MA, United States - SSM-Prop-6N | ecosystem: Environmental > Aquatic > Marine > Wetlands > Sediment ...
AGATGTACCCCATCTAAAACCACAGGTTGTATCAGCAGTCCCATTACTTTGTAAGAATCCACGCAAAGTTGCGTTTGTTTCTTCCACTCCTGTAGATGCATTTGTAACAACTGTTGGTAATGTTGCACTTATAGGATTATAGAAACATTGTGAATCAGCTGTATTTGGAAGATTTTCAGTTGCGCTTCCGTCTTTGTCTCCAATTGAGTAAAATTCATAGTATCCAGTATCATTAGGGAAGTCGAATTCCCAGCTCCATGGGCTTTCCTCTGTATCAGGATTTGTTACATCATCCCATTTATACCATTTATCTTCTGAACCAATATAGTATGTTGGTTCGTCGTATACTCTATTTCTAATCCTAAAATTATCATACCATCCCTCCCAATACTTACCATTAACATCATCATTATCATGAAATCTTCCCATTGAGTAATTCCAATTATTTGGTAGAACCACGCCTGAATAGGATATGCTTTCTTCAAATGAATCCCCATAATCTCCTTGTATTGTAAGGTATCCTCCTGCAAGAGAGACAGATATTGTATATGTTTGATCTTCATTCATTTGATAATAACTGTTACTAGCAATATGTGTTGTTTTATCATCAACTATTGCTTTAACAATACCATGAGTTGAGTCTGCATTAAAGTCAGTGTCATAATTAAGTGTAAAACCCACATATTTGTTATAATCGGTTCTGCTTGTATCTGTATCTATGTTTCCATCAGATATAAATATACCACTACTGGTTGCAAACTGTGTTTCTACTACTTCATCACAAAATACATCACAATCAATTGAAATATTGGTACTTGGAATATCTGTCCCTAGATCCCAAAATTCCCTATAATAATTTTTTCCAGAATCTCTTTCAAACTTTAATTCTATCCTCTCATCTGTAACATCGTAAGTATAATAGGATGGACTAGGCCAGTCAGTACCAGAAAGTGAAGGATCGCTACTGAAATCATTGAAAACAATAAATGTATCACTCCCACTACTTGCTGAACTAACTGTACTATTACCATAATACATCCATGCAAGTGTTTGGTTATCAGTTGTAATACTTTCATTGACTTCTAACCATACAAGAGCCCAGTTTCCATCGCTTTTGTCTTCAATCCAATAATCAAGCTCGGTGGTATCATCACTTGCATTGACAAATCTTAGATCATCAAAATCACTTTGCATGTCGTCTTCATAAGTTATATTCAAAAAAACCTGATAATCTGTTGGTGTCGAACCTGTGGATACATTTAGATTTATTGGCTTTCTTTTACTATAGGAGATATTCCACCAAGTTGAGTTGTCGTTGCTATAATGGTAGTAAAGTGTTACGTTATCAAGACATGTATCTCCCGTAGCCTCTATTGTCAGTGGACTTGTTGTTTGTTCATACGGGTCTATTGTATCTACGCTAGTTTCTATTGCTTGTGTTGTGAAGTGGTATATCTCACTTACTTCATCTGTTCCATCTGAAACATTTACTCTCCAGTAATATGTTATGTTGTAGTTATTGAAATCGCTGAAATCATAGCTTGAAGTGGTATTTGCTGTTACATTGTTATTATAGTATGATCTGTTTTGCCATGTACCTGTGCTGTTTTCCCACCAAGTTATAGTTAGTGTGTCTCCATCTGTATCATTTACATAAACTCTACATGTTATTGTTTGCGGGCATACATCTACATCTGTTGTTCCATTTTCTGGTGTTTTAAAATCTACTGTCGGTGCAGTATTTGCTGACAAAGTAGTTGTACTTGCCTCATCATAAAGATCAGAATACTGCCAAAGTGTCTCTCCATTTTCAGCCCACTCTGTATAACTCCATGCTTGATAGAAGTATTGCGTTCCTGCATCTAGTCCATCATTTTCGTATTGTTCTGCTGATCCATTGTATACTTCTGTACCCGTACCCCTTTCCCAAGTTTCTGATGAATATCTTTCTATGTATGTATTATTTGCCTCTGCCTGTTTTGTCCAAGTCAGATAAATCATACTTGTAGAATTAGCTTGGGCAGACAAATCTTCAGGAACCGATGGCTTAGTTAAAAATGTTAGTTCTGATCCTGTGGTAAATCCAACTTGGTTGCTTGCCCAGGCTTGGAAGAAGTAAATCTGGCCTTGTGTAAGGCTTGTATTGTCGTTTGAAAACTCACTGCGATTTGCAGTTACTCCCAGTGTAAAGTTCTCAGTATATGGTGTTCCACTGTCTGTATCAAATCTGAATCCACAGGTTGTATCAACTGAGCCGTTGCTCTGTAAGAATCCACGTAGTGTTGCATTGGTTTCTTCCACTCCTGTTGATGCATTTGTAACAACCACTGGTAAGTTTCCAGTATTTAAAGGCCCTTCACTTGCGTAGGTATCTGAATACTGGTAAAGCGTTGCCCCATTTTCGGTCCACTCAGTATATCCCCATGCCTGGTAGTAATACTCATTTCCAGCAGTAACCCCACTGTCTTCATAGTACAGATCAGTCCCGTTGTAAACCTCAGCACCTGCTCCTCTTGCCCAACTGGCTATTGTATTTCTCTCAACATAAGTGTTATTTGCCCCTGTCCCAAGTGCAGGCCAGGTCAAATATATCTGTGAACTTGTATTAACCGCTCCAGACAGACTTGCAGGCGGGGAGGGTTTAGTTAAAAATGTTAGTTCTGATCCTGTGGTAAATCCAACTTGGTTGCTTGCCCAGGCTTGGAAGAAGTAAATCTGGCCTTGTGTAAGGCTTGTATTGTCGTTTGAAAACTCACTGCGATTTGCAGTTACTCCCAGTGTAAAGTTCTCAGTATATGGTGTTCCACTGTCTGTATCAAATCTGAATCCACAGGTTGTATCAACTGAGCCGTTGCTCTGTAAGAATCCACGTAGTGTTGCATTGGTTTCTTCCACTCCTGTTGATGCATTTGTTAATACGACAGGTGCGCTTAATTGTTCATTTAATGTGAATGTGTCGTTTGCCCATGTTGTGTCGTTGTTCCCTACAAAGTCTTGTGCTTTTGCACTAATGTTATATGTTTTGTAGTCCCAGTTTATGCTGGCTGTATGGTTATGCCAGTTTTCATATGTGAAGTCAAAGCTTGTATCGTTTGCTGTTGCGTTGTTGTACCATGTTGGTGTACCGGTCCATGTGTTTCCATCCCAGTATGTGTTATCTGTTGTGTTTATTATTCTTAGATAGGTTGTGTTTAGTTGGTTGTTATCTGTGCTTGCCCCCCATATCAGGTTTGGTCCTGTGACTCCGTTTTGTATGTCTATTAATGTTGGTGTGTCTGGGTTGGTTGTGTCTTCTGTGCATGTGATTGTATCACTTGCGCTGTTTGCTACGTTGTCATATATTGTAACTGTTATACTTCCTGCGCTGTCGTCATCATTGATTGTGTATTGTCCTGTGTATGATGAGCTTGTGTCTTCTGCGGGGTCATCTGCGCCAAATGATCCATAATCAATTCCTCTAAGTCCTGCTTCTCCATTGTCTGTTCCTGTTGCTGTAAATGTTATTGTGCAGCTTGAGTCAAAACTATTACTAAAATAAAATGTGTTACTACTTATGTTTCCATATACTTCATCTGGATCTCCATCTTCTTCATAATCACTCATTGCATCTGTTAGTGTTGGTGCAAGGTTATCTTCGTAGAATTGGTACCATGTTGTACCTGTATTTCCAACATTATCTGTTGCTGTTAGTGTTATATTTACATCTCCATTGTCACCTGCGTCTATATCATATTGGAAGTTCCAGCTTTCGTTACTTCCACCGTTGCTTGGGTTATCTCCAAATGATACATTGTCTGTTATTGTTGCAACACCGCTGCTTCCACTTCCATCTGATGCTGTTCCACTTATGGTATATGATTCTGTTCCAGCCATCTCACTGCCATATACACCTTCTTGACCGGTTCCATATCCATCATATAAGTAGTCACTACTTTCACTCTCGCCTGTTACTGTTATTGTAGGTCCACTTGTATCTTCTATACATGTTATTGTTCCTGTATCAGAGTTTCCTGCGTTATCATAAACAGTAACTGTTATGCTTCCCCCAGTGTCATCATCATTTATTGTATATGATCCGTTATATGGGCTGCTTGTGTCTTCTGCGGGGTCATCTGCACCAAATGATCCATAATCTACCTTCCATGTTCCACTGGTTGCATCTGAAAAAGTGCAACTGAAGTTTGCAGTTCCAGCGCTATCAAAACTGTTACTAAAATAAAACTTATCTTCTGATGTATCTGCATACATTTCATCTGTATCACCAAGTTCTTCGTAGCTACTCATTGGATCTATGGATGCTGGGTTTGTACCATCTATTCCTGTTAGATTGGTATCATTATAATATGCTGAGTATTCTTCTCCATCGTATGCTCTCATACATATGGTTATATCATCTGTAGTATCAACCCATCCAGTTGCATCTGTCCAATCCAGATCATAGTTGTTCTCACTGTATCCTGGGCTTCCTCCATCTGTTACTTTTACTTTTCCCATGTAGCTATCATTTGTTGGAATCCCTGGTGTTCCACCTGCGCTATAGTTGAATATTAACCATAGGTCATCTCCATTATCATCGTTTACCTCAAAGTCTAGTTGTACGTCATCATCATCTTGGTCCCATTCGTTTCCATTTCCTGTCCCATCTGCATGTAAGCTTGTTATTGTGGGTGCGATGTTTGCTTCTGTTAGGGTGAATGTGTCGTTTGCCCATGTTGTGTCGTTGTTCCCTACAAAGTCTTGTGCTTTTGCACTAATGTTATATGTTTTGTAGTCCCAGTTTATGCTGGCTGTATGGTTATGCCAGTTTTCATATGTGAAGTCAAAGCTTGTATCGTTTGCTGTTGCGTTGTTGTACCATGTTGGTGTACCGGTCCATGTGTTTCCATCCCAGTATGTGTTATCTGTTGTGTTTATTATTCTTAGATAGGTTGTGTTTAGTTGGTTGTTATCTGTGCTTGCCCCCCATATCAGGTTTGGTCCTGTGACTCCGTTTTGTATGTCTATTAATGTTGGTGTGTCTGGGTTGGTTGTGTCTTCTGTGCATGTGATTGTATCACTTGCGCTGTTTGCTACGTTGTCATATATTGTAACTGTTATTGAGCCGCTGCTGTCGTCATCATTTATTGTGTATTGTCCTTGATAGTCACTGCTTGTATCATTTCCAGGTGTATCAGCTCCAAAGTTTCCAAAATGTATTGAGTAAACATCTGCTTCTCCATTATCTGTTCCTGTTGCTGTAAATGTTATTGTGCAGCTTGAGTCAAAACTATTACTAAAATAAAATGTGTTACTACTTATGTTTCCATATACTTCATCTGGATCTCCTGATTCTTGGTATGCACTCATCTGATCAGAAAGAGTAGGGGCAAGGTTATCCTCGTAGAATTCGTATGTATCTGTTCCTGTGTTTCCAACATTATCTGTTGCTGTATATTGTATGATTATGTCTCCGTTGTCGTTTTCATCTATTTCATATGCAAAGTTCCAGCTTTCGTTACTTCCACCGTTGCTTGGGTTGTCTCCAAATGATACATTGTCTGTTATTGTTGCAACACCGCTGCTTCCACTTCCATCTGATGCTGTTCCACTTATGGTATATGTTTTTGTTTCATCTGCCATTCCGCTTCCGTATGCTCCTTGTGCACTTGTTCCATAATCTGCGTATAGGAATATGCTGTTTTCACTTTCACCTGTTTGAGTGATTGTTGGTCCTTCTGTATCTTCTATACATGTTATTGTTCCACTGTCACTGTTTCCTGCTTGATCAAATGTTAAAACAGTTATACTTCCAGCACTGTCATCATCGTTGATTTCATATGAACCATTATAAGGCGAGGCTGTATCTTCTGCAGGGTCATCTGCACCAAATGATCCATAATCTACTTTCCATTGGTTATCATCTGTGAATGTGCAACTGAAGTTTGCTGTTCCTGAGCTGTCAAAGCTGTTGGAAAAGTAGAATTTGTTTTCATCTGTATCTGCATACATTTCATCAGTATCACCAAGTTCTTCATAGCTGCTCATTGGATCTGTTGTTGTTGGTGCTGTTGTATCAATTGAGACATCAACTGTTGTATCATCTGTTGCGTTGTTTCCAACATTATCTGTTATTTTATAGTTAATATCCTGGTTTGTTCCTTCTCCACCAGCTGTGCATCCTACATCATCTCCATCCGCATCCTCAGTTCCATATCCATCAGCTCCTGTTTGTATAAAATATCCTCTTATTCCTGCCTCTGCATCGCTACATCCTGAAAAATCTCCTTGTATCGTGAGATCATCATACCATCCAGTATCTGGATTAATATCATTTCCACCATCACTATCTGTATCTGCATCAAGATTGAAACTATCGAATGTTGGTGCTGTTGTATCTTCAGTACAGGTAATTGTTCCTGTATCAGAGTTACCTGCATTATCATAAACAGTAACTGTTATACTCCCTGCGCTATCATCATCATTTACTGTATATTGACCTTGGAATGGGCTGCTTGTGTCTTCTGCGGGGTCATCTGCTCCAAAACTTCCATAATCTACTTTCCATGTTCCACTGGTTGCATCTGAAAAAGTGCAATCAAATGTTATTTGACAATTACTATCAAAACTATTTGAAAAATAGAATGTATCTGCAGCGGTATCACCATATACTTCATCTGGATCTCCATCTTCTTCATAATCACTCATAGGATCTATGGATGTTGGATTTGTCCCATCTATTCCTGTAAGGTTTGTATCATTGTAGCATCTTGAATATGCTGTTCCATCCCAAGCTCTCATACATATTGTTATATCATCTGTAGTATCAACCCATCCAGTTGCATCTGTCCAATCTAAATCATAATTACTTCCACTATATCCTGGTGTTCCTCCATCTGTTACTTTTAAGCTTGCTTGGTTACTAGTATTTGTTGGTATACCGGGTGTTCCACCTGCGCTATAATTGAATATTAACCAGAGGTCATCACCATCATCATCGTTTACTGTCCAATCTATTTGAACATCATCATCATCTTGGTCCCATTCGTTTCCATTTCCTGTTCCATCTGCATGTAGACTAGTTATGGTTGGTCTAACATTTGCTTCTTGTCCTAGTGGTGCATATATGCTAAAATCTGTTACACCATTTGCATAAACATAATTGCTTGCAGTATCAACTCCAGTATCACTTGCAGTCGTCCATGAATCTTCAGACCAGTTATATTCACGAATTACAAGTGTGCTTTCATCGATACTTCCAAGATCTGATTCGTCATATGTAATGTTTATATCAACAGTTGGAGAAGAGCCATAATCAGTTAAATTAACATATTTGTTTATATTAAGCCAGCCTGAGGGATTTGAAGGGTTTTCTGGAGTTGTATGTAACGAAATATTTGCAGCATCTGTAAGATTAAAAGTGGTAGTAGTTCCTGTGAGATTTAAGCTGATTGCATCTCCATCTGTTACATTAAAATAGCCATTTAGAGTAAGTGGATGACTATTCATTGTAAATGAACTATCACTATCAATTTCAAATTCTGCACCTGAATCTATTTGCATTTCATTAGTTGCTAGATCACTATTTAACAGAAGTTTTCCAGATTGAATTGTAATGTTGTTATCAACTGTTGCAGAAACTGTATTAGTTACAATGTTTCCACTTGTATCTATAATTAAGTCGTATAGGTTTCCTGTTCCTGTGATATCTATGTTTGTTTCTGCTGCTGTATTTATTTCAACTGTTCCAGAATTTGAAGTAAATACTCCATCAATATCAAATGCGGTACCACCTGTTGGCTCAGAAGTTATAATAATACTATCTGTTGTTGCATCAATTGTTCCACTTGATTGAGTTAGAGAGGACATTGTCCATGTTCCACTTGCAGAATTTCCACCTAGTGTTCCACCACTGACTGTAACATCGTTTACAATTGATAATGTGTCACCTTCAGCATTAGGTTGAAATGTCCCAGAACTAACTGTAAGATCATTTCCAATGTTTGTATTTCCATTCCAGTCAACAGTTGATCCAGAATTGATGATGAGATCATAAATTCCTCCAGATGATGCAGATAATTTTGCTTCTGTTGCACCTGAAGTTTCTATTTGAACTGTTCCACTATTATTTGTAAATGTTCCACCTTCTAAATCGATTGCATCTCCACTTATATCTTCTTTTGTTATAGTTATAGTTCCAGATGTCGCATCAACTGTTCCACTTTCCAAGTCTAATGAACCAAATTCCCATGGTAGACCGGTGCCAACTCCTCCCCCAAGTGTTCCCCCATTTACTGTTACATCATTTGTAACTGTTATTGGATAACTCCCAGTAACTGGCAAGAAAGCCCCTGAAGTAATTGTTAAATTGTTTCCAATTATTGTATCTCCTGGGTCAACATCGTACCAACCTACATTATCTGTTCCATCATCTAAATTTATAATCAAATCATAAACAGAGCCTGTGCAGACTAAATCAACAACAATTGTATTTGCATCAGTTCGTATTTCAATTGCTCCTGAATTATTTGTATAGGTTCCATCAAGGTCTAGAGCGTAAAGTCCAGATGAAACATCGGTTATATAGATGCAGCCTGATGTTGCTTCTATTGTTCCTCCTGATGACTCAGTTAATGATCCAAAAGTCCAGTCTGCATCTGCACCGTTTTTTCCTAGCGTTCCGCCGTTGTTTACTGTCGCATCATCATATACTCTTATTGTATCTGAAGTACTTTGTCCTTTGAATGTTCCTGAGGATATAGTTAAATCTCCTCCTATCTCTGTATTTCCATCCCAGGAAACAGCTGCACCAGCATTTATGTTAAGATCATAAATCTTTGATGATAGGCTGGATAATTTAATTTTTGAAGCCGTAGTTGAATTTATCTGAATTGTACCTGAACTGTTAGTAAAAGTCATTGACTGTAAATTAAGAGAGTATCCGCTGGTTGAGTTTAAGTCTGTTATATACATTGTTCCACTTGTTGCCGTTATTGTCGAATGATCTGAATACAATGAACCAAGTTCGTGGTCATTACTGCCTAAAGCTAGAGTTCCTTCATTTAGAACTTTTACATCGCCTTCTATATCAATTGTTCCGCTAATTGTTAAACTGGCAGGACCCCCTTCAATAGTTAGTTTTCCTGCCTCAACATAGCTACCGCTATATGTGCCTGCTGCTTCAGTTAAAGAAAGGACCTCAAAAACCGAAGAGTTTTGAGTACTACCTGTCCCAGTTGCATCTCTAGGTGTCACTTCAAACTTGTAAAACCAACTTTCATTTGTCGAATTTGAATCAAGCCATGTTGAATTAACACCTATTGCATGCCAAGTAGAATTATCCTCACTTTCATACCATTCAAAACTTGTTCCTGCTTCTAAATCTGATTCGTTATCATTATAACTATAAGTTCCTGATAAATTATCAAGAGTAAAATTATGATCTGCAGATATAGCCAGGTTTGTTGCATATGGGGGTTCATTTTCTCCTGATTCTGTTGTGAAATGATATGTAGAAACATTTTCATGTGTTTCTACAAATCTGAATTCTTTAATTTGCGCGTCAGTATGTTCAGGGACTTCAGCAATGGAGATTCTTGCTGATTCTATTGTTACATTTTCTGCAATATTATCTATCGTTGTCCATGTATTTGCTGAAATCGTGCTATCTGAATCTATTGTGGTCCAACTTGTTCCATCATATACATCTAATTTGAAAATCACCAGATCTTCGTCTCCACCTTTAGTAAGTAGAGCACTATATAATCTAATTGCACTACAATTTATTGGTGATGACACATTAAAGTATAGATAAGCTCTTGCTGTACCAGTGTTTGCAGATGTTCCTGTATCATCATCATATGCATTTGTTTCACTCCCCCATGCACTATCTGGATCATAATTTGAATCTGGCGTAACATTCTGATATAGATCACGTGCGCGGACTCTCCACCAATATTTTGTACCCTCACTTGAGGCTTGAGAAAAATCCCATGTGTATGTTCCATTTCCAACAGATTCATTTGTTTGTCTTCGTGTCCATGTTTCAGTACTATTCTCCCAGAACTGAATGTTCATATCATCTCCATCCGGGTCGTTTACAGTAATTGAACAAGTTGGTTGGGTTGATACACCAGTTGACTGATTAGTTGGACTTTCACTTGTCTCATCTATTTCAGGTGCTCTGTTCACAGTAGGAGCAGCTGATGTTGTTGCAGAATCTGTTGATGTTGTACCATATGGTTTATTGTCATCCCCATTGGATTCAAACATACCAACAACACCATCTCCATCAACAGCTATTGGCCATGCCTTATAGAAGTAAGTTGTTGAAGGATCAAGACTTGAATGTGTTGTATCTGTACCTGAAAAAACGCCACTAGTTCCTCCAGGAACTACTGTTCCATCTCCTTTGCTCCAACTTTCATATACTTCCTCATTTGTAGTATACTCAAGATAGACCTTGTCGCCACCAGTTCCATGAGTCCAATCTAGGCTTATTTGTGATGATCCTTCTGCTGTTGCTGAAAAACTACTAAGCTGAGCAGGTTTAGTTAAAAACTCGTCAGCAGGAGATCCGTCACCTTCACCCCCTATATCAGTTGCAACAGCATAATAAAGATACAGCTCACCTCTAACAAAACTTCCACTTGCAGGGCAGCTTTTAGTATATGAACCAGTAGTTAAAGGGAGTGCAGGAGTTACACAGTCGGTATATGTTCCATCAGAATGCCGCCTAAATTTAAATCCTTTTGAGCCAAATCCTCCGCATGCAACTGAATCAACACTTCCTCTCAATGTTGCACTTGTCTCACCGATATCTCCAGCTTGTATAGCTGAAGTTGAAACAGTGGGTGGAGTGCTACAGAAACAATAACAATAGGGAGTGAAAGGAGGATTACAACCATAACAACTTTCACATAATTTACATCCTGAAGCACCACAACATGCAGGCGCGCCGCCATCAGCTGGCCCGCAAGCACCTGTCCAATCGCGACCACAACTACGGGCACATTCCTCATCACAGGTCCCAAAAGAGGTATAATTTTCATCAGTAATTATACTCTGCCACCAGTAACTATAGTTGTATGGTTTCATAGTAGTAATATTTGATAAGAAATTATAGATGTCAAGCCTTCCTATTTTTATTTCTAAACTCTCATTATAACTATAATCAATAGGCTTTCCAGTACTTCTAAGCCTGTATTTTAAAGAATCAAGATTAGTAATATTTTCTTTTTCAAAAAATAAAGAAACAGCAGCAGAAACAAATGGCGCGCTCATACTAGTACCACTAGATGTACCTGCTTTTGTAGTAATATTAACACCTGGTGCAAAAATATCAAGCGTTGGGTTTACATTACTAAAACTTGCTATATTATCAAAATCATCAGTTGCACCTACACTAAAAACATTACTACCACATGCTGGAGCACTAATATTTTTAAGACCATTGTTACCTGATGCAGCAACAACAAATATTCCTTGTTCATATGCTTTATTTGCAATATACGAAACAATATTACTATCACAAAAACCGTTGCAGCTTTTAGTTGTACCAATACTAAAACTAATAATATCAGGTTCTTGGTCTATACACCATTCAAGCCCCTGGATAACAGTTGATTCATACCCTGAGCCATCATCTGAAATCACCTTTGCTACAATAATATCAGCATCCGGAGCAATACTATTAATTACAGATGCAACACGTGTACCATGACCATTATTATCCTCAGGAATACTATCATCATCAATAAAATCATAACCATAACTATAATCAACAACAGAACTATCAACACCAGTATCAAGTATACATATCTTAGTTCCCTTACCAGTATAACCAAACTCATCATAGCTTTTATTGTAATTAATCAAAGGAAGGCTTTCATCCAATAGAACTGAAAACTTTTCATCTGAATAAAAACCTATGATATTTTCATCATATTTTATTTCATTATATGTTTCACTATCTAAAAGTCCAGATAAATAGATATTACTTTCATCAGAATAAACATTTTTAAAATTAGAAAAACTACTTCCATCTAAAGCTAAATCTTTTGACCTATCAATTCTAACTATAACTTTTGCTTTATTGTTTTCTGAAATAGAACCTGCAATATCAGCTGGTAGTCCAATAGCTCTATGTGGTTTAATTTTTCCTTTCCACCAGTAATCTTCAGAAATACTATTTTCAAAATATTTAGTAAAAAAATCTGATAAAACTTCTTTACTATTATAGCCAATAAAATCTTTGAAGGAAAACCCCTCATTATTTTTATCTTTAACAAAAAACATTGTTGGATAACTATTAACACCAAAGTGATTAAAGACCTCTGGATATTCACCCAAATTAATATTAATAAAATCTACTTCTTCAGAAAAGTTTTTCATAATTTTTTTATTTGCTTCTATCTGATCTGCACAGTATCCACAGGAATCACTATAAAAAAACAGAAAAACAGGTTTGTTTTCTACAAGAGTTTTATTTATTTTATTTAAAAATGAATAAACTTTTGGTCCTTCTATAGGATAACCTTTATTGACCCATTCGTTGAAACCATTTTTAATTATATATATTTCTTTAAAACCTTTATCTAAAAAGTTATTACTAACTAATTTGGATTTTGTACCATCATTATCATAAATAAGAATTTTTTTATCTTTATATTTATCATATATATTAGATGTGCAAATTGAACATGAGCTATCTTCAAATGATATTGATCCTGGTATATGTTTAACAGAATAATCATCTTTTGATCTTATATCTAAAATTACAAATCCATTTTTAGTTATGAGATCATTTGCCTCTTTTGAATCAACCTCCCTAATATATTTTTTATTTTTATTGTAACTAACATAACTTTTTATAAATGGAAATTTTTCATATATTAAATTTTTCTCACGAAATTTTATTAGAACATCTATATGGGTTGTTGTTTCATAATCATAAATTCCTTCTTTTGATAAAACAATATAGCTAATTCTATTATTTTCATTGTTTTTTGTTGTTGCATATATTTGTATTGTTTTTTTAGAATCAATTCTTAATGGTTTTGATACTGCAAAATAATGTAGTTCTTTGATTTTTTCAGGTAGTTTATCAATTATATTTTCAATTTCATCATTTGAATAATTTTTATTAGATCTATCATAAATGTTATTTAATATTGATTCGTCATCTATTGATATGTCTTTTATTTCAACTCCTTTTGTATGAATCGCAATAAAAATTACCTCTGTCTCATAATTTGATTTAATTGTTCTATTTGTTGAAATAGTGCTGCCAATCTCACCAAATATTTTTTCTTCTCTTTTATCAACGATTTCAACTTTTTTATTAAAAGATTTATGAAACCATGGTGGGTCTTTTACCCATCCTTCAATTGTTATTGCACTTTCTATGTCAAGACTGCTATCATTTCCACAATTAATATATTCAGTACCAGTAAAATCATAAGCTCCATCAATCTGACCGCTGCTGGATGAACTTGCACCACCAGTATTTGCCCCATCATTGTTACTACTTGTTGAATCTTGAAGTGTTCCACTTGTTTCATTTAAATGTTGTACCATTTTATAATTTGAGTTCCAGGTGCTTTCTATGTTCCATTGGTTTTCACAATTAGTATTGCCATAATACATATAGATAATTGTATCCTCAGTGCTTGAAACACTTGGTATCATAACCCATGCGGAGAGTTCTCCTGTTCCACTATCATATTCTTCAATTTCATGGTAATATTGTGTACTATTATACCGGTCGATAAATACTATGTCTCCTCCATCACTTTGTGTATTAGCTAAAAGATCTGAATCAGAATCACGCCGTATTAACACAGGATAGTTTGTTAGATCAGATTGTACTTTATCATGATCTATTATAATTCTTTTTGAATATGACCAATTACAATTCCACCAAGTTACTTGTGATGCTACAGAAAATGAATAGCTCTTATCAGATGAAAGATACTCTGTACTATAAAGCATCATACTATTAAGACCACCAAGAATAAGAGAAACAGTTAATCCAATTGCAATTATTGCTAGTCTTTTTTTCATAACCCCTCCTCTGAAAAACCATTGTTCTCAGTTTTTCTTATTTTAAATTCACCATTTTCAAGGGGTATGATTTCGACGCTGTCGCCTATGTTTATATCATAGGCTTCCGCTAGCTGACTTGGAATATTAATAACAATACTTGTCCCAGAAAGACGTGTTTTTCTAGTTAGAGGCATATACCCATCCGTGCAAAAAATGAATATATACCAAAATATATATGCATTGTGTTTTTTCTATATATACAAAACAATAGATAAAAATAATTTTAAAAAAATAATTACAAAAAAAATAAAAATATATTAGAAATTTTAGTTACTATGAGTATCTGCTTTTACATTTACAATTATTGTACCTGAATAATCACCAGCTGGAGCACCATCTGGAACGTTAATTGAAACCTGAACCCATACAAAATCACTTGTTCCATTTACAGCAGTTGAATTACAAACAGAATATCTAACATGTGCAGACCCCCCCTCCCATGGTGTTTCAACTTTTGTATCCCCAGATGCTGCGTTTGTATCCATATCCTCAATACTTTGATTACCAGGACCAAGCTGCCATACACAGTTCTCCCGATCAAAGCCTACTGATCCCTTATTCCATACCATCACAGAATTAGTACCAGGATTTGCTTCGTTTTCACATAAAATATTTGGAGTACCATGTACCCATATCTGGAGATAATCAGCTTCTGAACCAGTAGTTGATACACTAATATTTGTTATGTTCACATTAAAAATTTCTTCATTAACAATTCCAAAAGCAGCTGTATAAGTTTTATTTTGCAACTCTGTAAAATTACCGCCAAAATGAAGTTTTAGATTACGATTACCACTACTATTATCACCATCAACTCTTAAAACAAGAACATTATCAGTTGAGTTATCATAACCAATAAAACGAATATCAGCATTAGAAGGATGAACTAGACTGAACTCATAACCAATTTTTGTCACAGCATATTGGGTTGCCATAGTCATGCTCAAGACAACTAGCATAACTCCTAGTAAGGTAAGTCTACGATTGATGTTCATCCCATCCACATCCCAATATACTAATGAAAAAATAGATACATTATCATTTATATAAATATGTCGCTATCTCCTACATATGTACCTGCATAAGCAGATGCTTTTTTAGGTAGGAAAAACAAACAATTTTTTCGAAAAAATTTTTTTATTTTTTATAATGAAAAACATAACATGTTGGAATCCTTTTTTTCTTACCCGTCCAATAACCACAATTTGGGCATTGAAACTCAATTGTTACTTCACCACCCCAAATTGTCTTGTTTTTAACTCTTTTTAGATTATCACTACAAACTGGGCATTTATTCATACTTTTTCTAGGATCACCTTCGCGACTATGAATTTCAAGTTTAACAAAATCAGAGTTTATAGCAATTTTTCTCAGACGATTTGTACTAACACTATATTTATTTTTTCCTTTTTTTAGTTTCTTTGAAACCAACTGATGTAGTTTTTTTTGAGTTGAAATTTTTCTATAATCTTTTATAACATTTTTTAAAACACTTTGTACTTTTTCATCAGATGGAATTTTATATGTCATCCATAGACTTTTATAAGTTATTTGTTAATAAATGCTTTTAAATAGTAATGGTTTTTAATACATCTGTACGAGTTAGCATTCCAACAAGTTCTTCGTTTTTTATCACAGGAAGCGATCCAACATTTTCCTTCATCATTAGATTTGCAGCATCCTTGATTGTTACATCTGGTTTCGTCCACATAACCGGTGTTTTCATAACATTTCCAACCATTAGTTCTTCTAGCTGATGTTTTTGTTTACCAATTGGAAACATTCTTTTAATTTCAGCAAGTGAAAAAGCAATTTCAGTATCAGATATGATTCCCACGAGTTTACCATTATTTAAAACAGGAAGTCTTGCTATCTTATTATCAATTAAAATCCTTCTTGCATGTATTACTCTATCATCAGGTGATACTGATAAAATATTTTTTTTCATAATTGTTTGAACCTGGTTTTTACTATTGACAAGGGGTAATAGATCTGCTTTTGTCACAACTCCAACAAGTTGATCATCTTTTAAAACATTTAACATGGTGGGTCCGGGTTCCCCCACTTTTTTTAATACTGTTTTTATTTCTGTTTCGGGTTCAACAGTTACATAGTTTTTATCTGTTACAGATGATGCATGTAATCTTGAGGCAGGTACTCCTTTTTTTCTAATTGATCCAAGTTTATAGGCAATTATATTATCAGTTATCACACCAACTAATTTTTTATTTTCAAGTACTGGGATTTTTGTTATATCATTTTTTTTCATCTTTTTTAATACATATCTTAAATCTACATCTTTATCTACTGAGATAACATCTGTTGTCATAAAATCCTTTATTTTCAAAACTTGTTCCCTCCATAAATCTATATGTTTTTCTAAAAGTCCCTATATTTTATATCTGTTAATTTCATTTTTTTTTTATTGTTCATATTTCATTGCATCTATGCAGTCGTCACAAAGTAGTCTTCCATCAACATTTTTTAGATTTGTTGAAAGCGTTCCACAATCTTCACATTTACCTGAGAAAGTCTGACTTTTATAGTTTTTTTCATCTCTACCTTCAATTTCACACCATTCTCTTGATAGTTCTAATAATACTGGTGAAATTCTTAGAATATCTTTCTGTGTAATAATACCTATTAATTTACCATTTTCAATTACGGGTAATCTCCTCATATTTGACTTGCTCATTATCTTCATTGCTTCTTCAATATCAATATATGGGTCAATTATCATAAGTGGTGTTGTCATAATTTCTCCTACAGTTGTTTCTGATGGGTTTAAATTTTCAGCTACTACCTTTTTAATTATGTCACTTTCAGTTATGATTCCAATTGGTTTTTTTTCAATAACAATACAACTTCCAATGTTATTTTTTTTCATTAATTCTGCTACTTCTGTTACTGAATTATTCAATCCTATTGTTATAGGTTTTGCATTCATTGCTTCTCTTACTAGAAAATGGCCTTTGCTCATAAGCTGCCTCCTCTAAATATTATGATTACAATTTTTTTTTATTATGAGATTAATATGAAGATAAACATTAAAACCTTTCGATGTATTTAGATCTATGTAATTATGAGTGCGAGTCAGTATGAAAGAGAACTAAAAGCAATTCTTGAAGGAGAAGAAAAGATAATAAATAAGGTTACGAAGACCTGTGATTCAGTTGAAAAAATAAATTATTCAAAGATTTGTACTAAACCTTTTGCAGTTGTTAGAGGAGCTGGATCTCTTGGCGTTGATCTAGTAGCAGTTAGAGGAGATGTATCTTTTCTAACGGAGGTTAAAACAAGTATTGAGGATACACTTCATTTTAGTAGTAATGGTGGTAAACTTCAACTTCAAGCTGATAAGATGAAAGAGATATGTGAAAAAACAAATACTCTACCTCTTTATGCATATCGTTTAAAAGGAATTCGGGGTGATTCATGGCGTTTTTTTACAATGGATATAAAAGGACTTCAGGGTGTATCAAGGATACTTAATAAAAGACTTCCAAAACTTGAAAGGAGTAAATCAGGTAATTTTGTAATGAGATGGAAAGATGGAATGTGTCTTTCAGATTTTATTTCATATTTATGCAGGTGATTATGCATACTTTTTACGAAATCTTTTTATTAACAATTTTATATTAGACCTTGCGTGGATGTAAAATGAAAAAAATGCTAGTTGCTTATGATGGATCAGAAGCCTCTAAAAAAGCCCTTGAGATGGTTACTAAATGTGCAAAAAAAGAAGATAAAATTGTTCTTTTAACTGTTGTACCAGCTGAGCTTGCTGAGTCTTCTTTTACTAAAATGTTGTTACCAACTATTGATTTATCAAAAGTTGTTAAATCAGGTAGTTTTAAAGAAAAAGCTATGGAATCTTTATCAAAGATATCTGATGAAAAAAATTTTTCAGTGGATAACGTTGAAATTGACGTTGAATCAGGTGACCCTGCTGATGAAATCTTAATGTCAGCAAAAAAACATAATGCAGATATCATTGTAATTGGCTACAAGGGATATGGTAAAGAAGGAAGGTTTTTACTTGGCAGCGTCACAGATAAAGTAGTCAGACATGCAGGTATATCTGTTTTAGTTGTAAGATAAATAAAGGGATGTTGTATTAAGGTATATTAATGCATCCATCTGAAGAAATAATAGAAACAAAGAGCAAATATCTTTCTAATAAGAAAATTGTATTAGCTATTACGGGTAGTATTGCCGCTGTTGAATCTGTGAAGCTCTCTAGAGAATTAATCAGACATGGAGCAGATGTAATACCAGTTATGACACATTCAGCTACTAAGATAATTCATCCTGATTCTCTATGGTTTGCAACAGGTAAAAAACCAATAATTGAACTAACAGGTGAAACAGAACATGTAAGCTATTGTGGAAAAATTAAAACACCTGTTGATCTACTTTTAATTTCACCTTGTACTGCGAATACTATTTCAAAGATAGCTCATGGTATTGATGATTCATCTGTTACAACTTTTGCAACTACTGCGATTGGATCAAAGGTACCAATAATTATCGTTCCAGCAATGCATCTTTCAATGTATGATCATGATATTTTACAAAAAAATATTAAAAAATGTGAAAAAATTGGCATTCATTTTATAAAACCAGAAATTAAAGGAAATAAAGCAAGAATAGCTGATATTTCAGAGATAACTGATAATGTAATTAGAAATATATATAAAAACGATTTTAAAAACAAAAAAATACTGATTATTGGCGGTTCTACATCTGAACCAATTGATGATGTAAGAATTATTACAAATCGTAGCTCAGGTCTTACTGCTTTTTATCTTGCAAAAAACGCTTTATATAGGGGGGCAGATGTTGAAGTATGGATGGGATCAAATACAAAAAAAATCCCTGATTATATCAAAAATAAAAGATACGAATCAAATAATGATTTACAAAAAATGATTAATGATAAAAAAATCAAAGATTTTGATATAATAATCATCCCAGCTGCAATATCTGATTATATCCCTCAAAAACAATCAGGTAAGATAAAATCAGGTAAAAAAGACCTTAAAATAAACCTTAAAGAAACAGATAAGATAATTAAGAAAATCAGATCTAAAAATAAAAAAGCAAAAATAGTTGGTTTTAAACTTGAATCCGATGAAAAACAACTAAAAAAAAGAGCGATTGATCTACTTGAAAAAAATAATCTTAACATGGTTGTTGCAAACACAGTTTCTGCTTTTAATAATAAGAAAAATAAGATATATATTTTTGATTCAGAAAAAAATATGAAAAAATATTCTGATAGAAAAGAAAAACTAGCTGAAATAATCCTAAATTCAATTAAAGAAAAAAAGTGAGAATAATCCATGAAATCTATTGCTTTTGCCCCCGGTCATATTACAGGTTTTTTTGAACCAGTTTATTTTAAACAGGATATGATGCGTACTGGTTCTAGAGGAGCTGGTGTTAATATCTCAATGGGTGCGATATCTGAGGTTGAAATAAAAAATTCTGAAAAACAAGTTTTTGAAATAAATGTTAATTCTAAAAAAATTGATTTTCCAACAGTAAAACTTGCTTTAAAATTTTTACTTGGTGAAACAAAAATTCATGTTAAATCAAATATTAGGTCAGATCTTGCTTTTGGTCAGGGTTTTGGTATGAGTGCTGCATCAGCTCTTAGCACTACTCTTGCTGTTTCAAAACTAGTAGATCTTCCTCGTGATAATGCATTAAAAGCTTCTCATTTTGCTGAAATTCAACTTAAAACAGGTCTTGGAGATGTTATTTCTAGTTTTTTTGGAGGACTTGAAATAAGAAAACAAGCTGGTCTTCCACCATGGGGTGTTATTGAGCATATCCCCGCAGAAGGTGAACTGGTTTTATGTGTTATTGGTAAAAAAGTTGATACAAAAAATATTCTTAATGATGAAAAATTAGTATCAGATATTTCAAATTATGGTAAATATTGTACTAAAAAAATCCTTGAGAATCCATGTATTGAAAATTTTTTTAACTTATCTAATTTTTTTACTATGAAAACTAATCTTGCAAATAAAAAAATAAGAGGTGTTTTAGATATTGTAAATAAAATAGGTATGGGTAGTATGTGTATGCTTGGTAATTCTATTTTTGCTTGTGGTGATTCAGATAAAGTTGCAAGGCTTTTATCATCCTATGGTAAGGTTTTTGTTTGTTCAATTGATCAGAGTGGTGCTTGTATTCTTAAAAAATAATTTTTTTTTAATTTTCTTTTGGTAATACTTGTTAAGAAAAACTTAAATATAATTTAATAAAAATTATAATATAAAAATAGTGTGAGTATGCTATGAATAAATACATTTCACTAGAGATAATAGGTTTAATTCTTTATTTATGTTTTAATGTTAACTCTTCCTCAACCAACAATTTTTTAAATAATAATGATATTAATATGAATGAAATAAAAAATAATAATTTTGCATTATGTCTTGTTAGTTCACTTCAAAATAAAATAACTAAAAATAACTTTATAAATAATGAAAAGACAGAAGAATCTAAAAATTCTTTTTTTAACCAATGGGGACAAAATTATTGGGATCAATCGCTATCTTTCCTAAAAAAGATTAATCATTTTTATTTTATACAACAGGGCCCCAATCCTGATCAAGGTTTAGTTATTCTATTGTTAAAATTCGACTTTTTTCCAGCAAAAGAACCATATAGTATTGGGGTCTAATTTTATGATTAAAAAATTATTAGTTATGGGGATAATAATTCTTTTTCTTTTTACATCTATCTCACATGGTGAAATAATTAAAAAAAACAAATTCGAGTTATCCGCTGAGTCTTGCGATTTGTTCTTTGATAAAACATATGTAAAAGAATGGACATATATGATATATGATGCAGCAGACTGGACAAGTACTCCTTCTATTACAAAATTTGGTTCATTTGGTGTTAGATCAACTAAAAATTTAAATGTAGTTAGCCTACAGGATCAAATTGATGCCCCTGGAAAATTATTTTATATTAACAATTTTGGTAGGAAAAAAGTATTACATGAATATGGCGAAATAAATATGAGCGACTATAAAGTCCTTAAAGATTTTATCTCATATTGTAAAGAAAATTTTCCAGCTCAAAGATATTATCTAGAGGTTCATACACATTCGTTAGGGTGGTATGGTTCATGTTTTGATATGACAAATAATGGTGAAAAATATCTTCTGACAATGAAAATGGATGATATGAAAAAAGCATTAATACAGTCAGAAGGAATAGATATAATGAGTTTTATGGGCCCATGTAATATGTGTACAATTGAAACAATTTATGAACTTAGAAACTGTACTGATGTAATAATTGCAAGAGAACTTGGAGGAGATAATTTCTCTCCTTTCTTAATGTCAAAAATTACAAAACTATTGAATAAAAAATATTATCTCGATAATTATCAAATAGCACATAATGTTATTGAAATTATAAAAAAAGATGATAAAGTATTACCTGATTTTTCTTCCAAGAAAACAGAAAGTGCTGTTAGAACTAATAAAATAGAATTTTTAGTAGAAAAAATTGATGATTTGACATATTATATTATGGATAATCTAGACTCATTAAAATTTTCAATTTCGCCAATATCTATGCAGAATAAAAACCTTTTTTGTAATGCAGAAGGTCTTTTTTATTGGAAAATGATAGATATAATAAATTTCACTCAAAATATATTAAAAAACAATAATGGCGATGAGAAACTTTCAGGAATTGTATCAAATGTATCTAATGCTGTTGAAAAATGTATTATTAATCACTGGCATCAAAAGGAGCATAGTTATCTAAATGGAATTTCAATAGCTTATTATGAAGTAATTCCAATTAAGAACAAAGCTAGAAATGGATGGGATCCATCAATAGATTCATATCAAAATAGTAATTTAGATTTTGTTAATGATTCAATTTGGGATGAATTATTTATTAAAATTAATAGTAAATATGCAACTGTAAGAAAAGATGGAAAAGGTAACTATACATCCATTCAAAATGCAATAGATAATGCATCAAATGGTGATGTAATCTATATTTTAAATGGAACTTATTTTGAGAATATAGAAATCGATAAACCATTGCTATTATTTGGTGAGGATAGTAATACAACAATAATTGATGGAAGTAAAAATAAAAATGTTGTTACTATTAATTCAGATAAAGTTCAAATTAATGGTCTTTCAATAAAAAATTCTGGTGAAAAATATTCTGGGGTGGAACTTCGAGGTGATAATATAAAGATAATTGAATGTAAAATTATTGAAAATGGCATAGGCTTTAATTTTATTAATTCAGATGATAACTTTTTAAAAAATAACGATATCGAAAATAATACTAAATATGGACTATTCCTAAATTGCTCTAATGAAAACATTTTAAAATACAATATATTCAATAATAACAAAATCCATGTGTCTTTTTACAATTCCTTTAATAATTCTTACCTGCAAAACATATTTGATACAAAAGGTATTAGTTTCATTTTTGGAAAAATAAAAATTGGCATAATTAAAATACCTTGGTTATCTATAAATGGCCCTGGATTGGTAGATATATTTAAGTTGTTTTTATAAAAAATATTTTGTATCTGGATGGGAAAAAGAAAAGGTGGATATGAAAGGTGATATAAATGAATATTAAGGGGTTGTAATATCCCATCCAAATACTTCTTGGATGGCCGTAAATAATATATGATATATAAATATATCTATATTAATATTAAAATAATTTAATAATAAATATGTTTTATTTTAAAAAAAATAAAAAATTATATTTCATTTGTAGTTCCATCAGCAAGTTCCTCAAGATGTTTTGCACCATCTTCAGGTCCTTTTGCAAATAATATATCATCGGGATCAATCCGTGTGTTTTTTGTAGGGCCATAAAGCCATTTATTCTGATGCCTCATAGCAATAATCATCATACCTGTTTCACTAGCAAGCTTTAATTCACCAAGTGTTTTACCAGATAATACTGATTCAGGTTTTGTTTTTACACGTGTAAAAATAACATCTGATTCCCTAATACTTTCTTTTAAAATAGGATGCAGCTCAACGTCCCTTAATTCAACATCAGCAATTTCTTGAGCAGCATCAGCAATTTTTTCTCCACATTCTGCTAGACGAAGGACTGATAATGCATCATTTACACTAAGTGCTTTTTTTTGTACTAATTTTAATGTTTTCTCCTGGATTGCTTGGTAAAGATCATCCACTAAATCTTCAAGATCATATACTTCTTTTGCAATATTTTTATTATCATAAATAATCGATGAATAAGCTAGATCAACCATTAATTCTGATTTATCCTTAATCTCAAGAACCACTTCCTCTACTGTTTTATCTTTCATTCCAAAACCTCCAGCTTACCATGTAAAAACTTATTTAATTCTTTATATCCATCTTCAGTACCGCGCACTATTATCCAATCATCAGACTTAATATAAGAATCTGCACCAGGATTATAAATCCAGCAATCACCACGTCTAATCGCAATTATTCTCATACCTGTTTCTGATTCAATTTTTAAATCTCCAATTGTTTTATCACATGCATTTGATTTTTCTGATACCTTTATCCTAAAAATCTGCTCATCAGCTTGTTTGAGGATTTTTGGTAGAATAGGGCCTGTTTTTTCTTCTGCAAGAAGGCTAATAATATCACCAGCTGCATTAGATATTGTTTCAGCCGCCTCTGCGACCTGTAAAATCCCAGCTAATTGTTCTGCATCTTCTTTTGTTCTAGCTGCCATCATAGCCATCATTCTTATGTCATAGTTTAGTTTGTCCATCCTTACATCTAGATATTTTACCTCTTCACCCATATCAAGGTTATTGAAAATAACAGCTGAATAAGCTAGATCAATAATAAGCTCAGATATATCTTTCATCTCAGTAAGAATTTCTTTTACTGGTTTCGGCTCATATTCAATCTCTGTGAATTCTTCTTTCTTCCATTTTTCTTTTGGGGATCTTTGTAGTATTCCAAATATTCTATGTGGTTTTTTCTCTTTCATATTCCAACTACTCCAATAAACATAAATAAAAATAATATACCAAGTGTATCACCAACTGTTGTAACAACAGGTGCTACCATATCATCAGGGTCAAGACCTTTTTTAAAAGACCAAAAAGCAGTAAGTATACTAAAAATAGAAACAGCAAAAACAAGTAATACTCCTGTGCAAAGTATTATTGTAATGAATTTCATTGGATTTATCACAATTAAGCTACTAAATGTTGAAATAAGATAAATAATTATCGCAAGTATAAGATAAGTTATAAAACCAATAAAAAGAGAGGTTATTAAGTTCTCATGCATTTTTTTATCTTTTATATCAAGATTAATATTTCCCACATGAAGTCCTGATGCAAGACGAGCACCTAGAACACTACCAATATTTCCACCAACACCATTGATTACAGGTATCGATATTAAAAAAATTGGAAATAATAATAGTTGATCTTCACTGTTTTGTAATATATTTCCTGCAAAAATCTCAATTATTATACATATCGTTAAAAGTGGCATACTAAATCTTACGATTTTTTTCCAGTCATATATCAAAATATGCCACCTCCAATTAATAATGCACTAATAAATATACAAAACATTGTTACAATGTCACCAAATGTTGCAAGAGCAGGACCAGTTATATTATCAGGATCATATCCCCGTCTAAAAACCAAATATATAATTATAATAGTCAAAAATATTAGAATAAATGCTGATAGAAGCCCAGCTAATATTACAATTGAAATTATGATAAATGGGTTTGGCCTTATGTTAAAAAAAACTAGTGTTGTAACATATGCTAGAATTCCTATTATAATTGACACTAAAAAACTTAGAATTATAGAACCAATTATGTTTTGCTTAAGTTCTTCGTTCCATAGATTTTCCGCGTTAATTATTCCAAGATGATATGCTGATCCAAGCCTTGACCCAAAAGCAGTGCTAATATTTCCTCTCATTGCAATAATTGCTGGTATTACAATAATAAGACCTGGAATTGTATTAAAAAGATTTATCATAAGTGTGAGTGTGCTACCAGCAATAATTCCTCCAATACCACAAAATATTAGAAGGGGGAGGCTCTGCTTTATCATCTCTTTTACAAGCATATTTTTCCGCCTCCTTCAAATTCAAATTTACACACTCCTTAAACAAACTTTTGTTTTATTTAAGATAACAATTCCTGTATCTTTCCCAGACCAAATCATTATGTTTCTGGATATCATTAATTCTTTTTATGTCTTTTTTTGGTTTAAATAAATGTTTGAATCTACCTTGATATTTAATCCAATCTTCCATAGGTTTGCGTTTAATTTTATCCTCTAGAATTAACTTGCTTTTACCCTGGAATTTTACTTCATCATTTTCATATTCATATAAAGCCCATGCACCTGTCTCTATTGCAAGAACTCCCATATCAACTGTTTTTTCCATGGGAAAACGCCATCCTGGTGGACAAGGTGCAAGAATCTCAATATATTTAGGCCCACGAATACCCTTTGCCTTTTTAACTTTCTTATATAAATCCTCAGGGTAGCTTATACATGCTTGAGCTGCATAAGGCGGATGATGAGCCTGAATTATTTCACCCATTTCTTTTCTAAACTCATTTTTCCCTTTAACAGTAGTTGTTGTCCATGCAGCATGAGGTGTTGCACCACTACGCTGAATACCTGTGTTACTATATATTTGATTATTATAACATATGTAAATAAAATCAGTTTGCCTTTCAAAAGCACCAGAGAGTGCCTGAAGTCCAATATCATATGTTCCACCATCACCAGCCCATGCAAGTACTGTTGTATCTTTGTTTCCCTGTTTTTCAAGAGCAGCTTTAACACCACTTGCCCCAGCTGCAGCTGCTTCAAAAGCAATATTCATAATTGGAACATCAAATGAGGTATATGGATAAAGACTTTCAATTACTGCTGTACAACATGCAGGAACAACCATTATGGTGTTTTTCCCAAGAGCTTTAAAAACAGTTCTTAGCGCTATTGTTGCCGGACATCCAGGACAAGCTGCATTACCAGGTAATAAATGTTCCTCAGTTGGTAAATCTTTTATTGCCATATTTAGTGACCTCCATTATTAAAACCATACCATATTTGATTTTTAAAATCTCCTTTCATCGATTTTTTACATATTTTAATAATATCTTCATATGTAACATCTTTTCCACCTAAACCTGCGATAAAACCATTAACCTTTGTATCGACTTTTCCATATAAAGATGATTTAACTTCATTATATACAGCCCCTGTGGAACCAATAGATATATTTCTGTCAATTATGGTTAGATCAGCTTGTTTTGCAAGTTTTATTATTTCTTCCTCTGGAAATGGTCTAAAAGTCCTAAGACGTGCAAGGCCTATTTTTTCACCGTTTTCTCTCATAATGTTTATTGATTCTTTACTCTCAGCACCAATTGCGCCCATTGATATTAGAATATGTTCGGCATCATCACAGCGATATTTTTCAATAAGATCACCATGGTATCTTCCAAATTCTTTTTTCCATTCTTTTGAAATTTTTGGAATAAGTTTTTTGGCATTTTCTTGGGCATCCTGCATTGCCTTCCGAATCTTTTCATAATGCATTGTACCTATGATATTCCCATGAGTAACTGGATTTTTAACATCGAGTTTCCATTTAGGCTCATAATTAGATAGGAATTTATCTATCTCTTTTTGAGATGGAATATCAACTGGCATTGATGTATGTGATAAAATAAATGCGTTATAGTTAATCATTATAGGCAGTAAAATACCCTTATCTTCAGCTAGTTTAAAGGATTGAATAACTGTATCAAAAATCTCCTGGTTGCTACTACAATAAAATTGTATCCATCCTGTATCTCTTTGACTTATCGAATCATTTTCATCAGCCCAAATATTCCAACCAGGGCCAGCTACTCTATTAATGTTGCACATTACAATCGGGAGTCTAGCAAGTGCTGCCCAATGTAACATCTCATGCATTAAAAATAAACCATGTGATGAGGTGGCTGTAAATGTTCTTGATCCAGCTTCACTAGCACCAATACAAGCTGCCATTGCTGAATGTTCACTTTCAACACAAATATATTTACCTTTGTAATCTCCAGATGCGACATAATCAGCAATTCCTTCAACAGTTGTTGTCTGAGGAGTTATTGGGTAAGCTGCAACAACATCTGGTTTTGCCATAACAGCTGCTTTTGCTGCTATGTAGTTGCCCGTATCAATCATAATACTCATTTTTTCAACCCCTTGCGATTCATTTTAATTGCTTTGACTTTGCATACATTTGCACATATTCCACATCCTTTGCAATATTCCATATCGATTTCAATAGAGTCATCTTTTTTTCTTTTAATAGCACCCTCGGGACAAAAGATCCAGCATCTTAGGCATTTTACACATTTATCTTTATCAAAGGATGGTTCAAAAGTACGCCAGCTACCAGTTTTTCCCATTGCGCCTACTTTAGGATAAGAAATAGTTGAGACAACGTCATATTTTTTAATCTTTTTTTCTTTACTCAAAAGTTCACCTCCACATCTTTGAAAGCATCCTCAGTAGCTTTTACGTTTTGCTCTCCTTGATCTCCCATCCATTTTTCTCTAATTGTTTTTTGTATTGATTTAAGGGTGACTCTATCAATTATTTTTGGTATTGCTCCAAGAATTGTTGTGTTTACAACAGGGATTCCTCCAACAACTATGTCATGTTTTAATGCAACACCTGTTGCATCAACTGTTGCTACATTATATTTTTTTGAAAAACTAAAATCATCTGGTTTTTTTGTTGTATTTATTAGTATTTTACCATCTTTTTTAAGACCTTTTAGAACATCAACTAGATCCATTATGCTTTCATCTTGAACTATGACTACATCTGGAGAGTTAATTTCACTTCTAAGATGTATTTCATCATCTGATATCCTTGCAAAAGCTCTAACTGGTGCTCCTCTTCTTTCTGCGCCAAAAAAAGGAAATGCCTGTACTCCTTTGTTTCCATCTTTTAATGCAGCTGAAACAAGGAGATTAGCTGCTGTTACTGAACCCTGGCCTCCTCTTCCATGGATAATTATCTCGACTAATGATTTTGACTTCATGAGAATATACACTCCCGATTTGTGGAATATAAATCCTCCATATAACTGTTTTGAATAGTTATTTAAAAAGTATGCGAACTTTTTATCATGAATTAGTGAAAATAATTAACAATCGTTAACGTCAATTGTTGAAAACAAAAATGGAAGATATTATAAAACAAAATTTATTCACAGATACAGATACAGGGGATTTTATGGAAGGCAAGAAAAAATCATCTAAAGGAAAACTAAATATAGCTTTTTACTGGGCTGCAAGTTGCGGGGGATGTGAAATAGCAGTTCTTGACATAGATGAAAAAATACTTGATATAGCAGAAATTGCAAATATTCTTTTTTGGCCTGTAGCAATCGATACAAAATATATAGACGTTGAAGAAATGAAAGATGGTCAGATAGATGTATGTTTTTTCAATGGATCTGTGAGAACTGAAGAGCAAGAACATCTTGCAAATCTTCTAAGAAAAAAATCAAAGATACTTGTTGCTTTTGGAGCTTGTTCTGTACACGGAGGAATACCCGGCCTTGCAAATATTGCAAATAAAAAAGAAGTATTTGATGTCGCATATATAGATAATCCTTCTACAAAAAACCCTGATAAAAAAACACCAAAAACAAACATCAAGATAAAAGAAGGAAGTCTAACACTTCCAGATTTTTATGATACTGTAAAAAGCCTTGATCAAGTAGTTAATGTTGATTACTATCTACATGGATGCCCTCCTACTCCTAAACAAATATTGATAGCAGTTGACGCAATAGTTCAAAATAAACTTCCACCAAAAGGTAGTGTAATAGGACCTATGAAATCCGTTTGTGATGAATGTAAATATGAAAAAACTGATAAAAAAATCAAAAAGATAAAACGGATATATGAAGTTGAAGAATTAGAAGATAAATGCCTACTTGAACAAGGAATTATATGTTTAGGCCCTGTTACCCGAGGGGGTTGTGATGCACGTTGTGTAAATGCAAACATGCCTTGTACAGGCTGCGGAGGTCCAACGCCACAAGCTCTAGATCAGGGTGCGAAGATGATCTCTAGTCTTGCATCAATTCTAGGAATTGAAGGTGAGGAAAATATGAGCGATGAAGAACTAGAAGAATTAATCAAAGACATTGTCGACCCTGTTGGTACTTTTTATAAATATACTCTTCCAACTTCAATTATAAACCGGAAGGTGATTAAAAAATGAAGACTGTTACAATAGATCCTATTACTAGGTTAGAAGGTCATGGGAAAATTAGTATTTTTTTAAATGACCAGGGAAATGTTGATAATGCTTATCTTCAAATACCTGAACTTCGAGGTTTTGAACGTTTTTCAGAGGGACGTAGAGCAGAAGATATGCCTCAGATTACTAGCCGTATTTGTGGTGTATGTCCTGTAGCACATCATTTTGCAAGCACAAAAACACTAGATGACGCTTTTAATGTGGAACCACCAAGTACTGCAAAAAAACTCCGTGAACTTATGTATATGGGCTATATTATGTATGATCATATACTACATTTTTATTATCTAGGTGGACCTGATTTTGTAGTAGGTCCAGATGCACCAGCTCCAAAAAGAAATATTCTTGGAGTTATAGAAAAAGCTGGAGTTGAAATTGGTAAAAAAGTCATAAAACATCGTGCTTATGGTCAAAAAATTACTAGTATTCTTGGAGGAAAAGCAACACATCCTGTATGTGGACTACCAGGTGGGATAAGTAAAGGTCTTGATAAAGAAGAAGTTAATAATATCAAACATATGGTTAAATCAAGTATTGATTTTGCAGAGTTTAGTCTTAAATTATTTGATGATATAGTCCTTGAAAACAAAGATTATGTTGATTTAATAAAAAGTGATCCATATCAGTTAGATACATATAATATGGGTCTAGTGGATGATAACAACAAGGTTAATTTTTATGATGGTAAAATACGTGTTACTGATCAGAAAGCAAAAGAATATATAAAATTTGATGTAAAGGATTACTTTAAAATTATTGAGGAAAGAGTGGAAGAATGGAGCTATATGAAATTTCCTTATCTAAAAGATCTTGGCTGGAAGGGTTTAACTGATGGTAAAGAAAGCGGTATATATCGAGTAGGACCTCTTGGCCGCTTGAATGCAGCTGATGGTATGGCTACACCAAAAGCTGAAAAAGAATACAAACGTATGTTTGAAACACTTGGCGGAAAACCTGTAAATTCTACACTTGCTTTTCATTGGGCTAGATTAATAGAACTTCTTTATGCGACTGAGAGAGCTGAGGAATTAATAAATGATCCTGAAATAACATCTAAAAAAATTAGAAACCCTGTTGGTGAACCAGATGAAGGTTTTGGAGTTGTAGAAGCAGCTCGTGGAACACTTATTCATCATTATAAACTTACAAAAAAAGGACTAATTGAAAAAGCTAATCTTATTGTTGCAACAACAAATAATGCAGGTGCAATAACAATGAGTGTCCGTGATGCAGCAAAAGGAGTTATAACAAATGGAAAAATTAATGATGGGATTTTAAATAAGGTCGAGATGGCATTTCGTGCATATGATCCTTGTTTTGCATGTGCTACTCATACGCTACCAGGTGGAATGCAACTACAGATTGATATTTATAATAATAGAAAAGAGAAAATAAAAACTTTTAACCAAGGGTGATAAGAAATATGAAAGAATCAAAGAAAAAAACAATAATTCTTGGAATTGGAAACCCAATTCTTAGTGATGATGGTGTTGGAATACATGTTATCGAAGAACTAAAGAAAAAAAAATTTGATATACCTGGAATTACTGTTGATAGTGCTTTTACAGGCGGTATGAACCTTCTTGATATGATAGTTGATCATGATCGTGCAATTCTTGTTGATGCAATAAAAAGAAATGATAAAAAACCAGGAGATGTAGGAGTATACCCAATTGGAGAGGTATCTGCTTTTCATACAACAAATCCTCATGATTTGTCACTTCCTCAAGCAATAGATATGGCAAAACGCCTAGGAGAAAAAAGAATTCCAAAAGACATTAGGATTGTTGGAATTAACCTTGGTGAACTACCAACTGAGTTTGGTGAAAACCTAAGCCCTGAAATTCTTAATTCAATTCCAAAAGCAGTTAAAGCTGTTGAAAAGGAGATAAAAAAAGATGGCTGATTTTGAACCAAATATTATTGGTTTTTTATGTAACTGGTGTAGCTACGCTGGTGCTGATCTAGCTGGAACAAGTCGTATTAAATATCCTCCTAATCTTAAATCAATTCGTGTTATGTGCTCTGGTAGAGTTGATGCTGTTATGGTTTTAGAAGCATTGAAGAAAGGCGCTGATGGTGTTCTAATCGCGGGTTGTCATCCTGGTGATTGTCATTATCAAAGTGGTAATTATAAAACAAACAGGAAAATAAAACTTTTAAAAAATTATCTTGAAGATATGGGTATTGAACCAAAGAGAGTACGTTTTGAATATGTCTCAGCATCAGAAGGTCAGAAATTTGCACATGTTGTCACAGATTTTGTAGATGAACTAAAAAAACTTGGGCCATCTGAAATAAAAGAACAATTAAGCATAGAAAAATAGTTTTTCTTATAAATATTTTTTTTTAACAAAAAAAATCGGGGGAGAAGAATTATTATGGATAAAACAAACACAACAGAACTTTTAAAAAAAGCAGAAAAACCAGGTAAAGATGCTATGAAACTCCATCCATTTTATAAAGGTAAAGTTGAAATCATTCCAAAATGTAGAATTTCTAGTTTTGATGATTTTGGGATATGGTATACACCTGGAGTGGCTGAGCCATGTAAAGATATAAAAAAAAATCCTGGAAAAGTATATGACCATACAAATAAATGGAATACAATTGCTGTTGTTAGCGATGGAACAAGGGTTCTAGGACTTGGTGATATAGGACCTGAAGCAGGACTTCCTGTAATGGAAGGTAAATCACTTCTTTTTAAATATCTAGGTGGTGTTGATGCATATCCAATATGTCTTGATACAAAAGATCCAGATGAAATAATACAAGCTGTTAAATGGTTAAAACCAAGCTTTGGCGGGATTAACCTAGAAGATATTGCAAAACCAAAATGTTTCTATATTCTTGATCGACTTAGAAAAGAAATGGATATACCAGTATGGCATGATGATCAACAAGGGACAGCAACAATTGTAACAGCTGGTGCAATAAATGCTTTAAAAATTGTTGGGAAAAAAATAGGAGAATCACAGTTTGCAATGATTGGAGCTGGAGCTGCAAATATTGCTATTGCAAGAGTATTAATTGCAGCTGGTGTAAAACCTGGAAACATAATCATGTCTGATAGCAAAGGAATATTAAATAAAAACAGAGATGATTTAGAAAAAAATAAGGAGAAAAACCCTGTTAAATGGGATATGTGTCTTAAATCAAACAAATATGATAGAACTGGTGGAATTCCTGATACATTTAATGATGCTGATATAATGATTGCAGCTAGCAAACCAGGACCTGGAACAATCAAAAAAGAATGGATTAAAAAAATGTCTGATGATAAAATTGTTTTTGCAACAGCAAACCCGGTACCTGAAATATGGCCATGGGAGGCAAAAGAAGCTGGAGCAAGAATTATTGCAACAGGCAGATCAGATTTTCCAAATCAAATTAACAATTCACTCGGTTTCCCAGGTATATTTCGTGGTACTCTTGATGTAAGAGCAGAAACTATAACAGATGAAATGTGTATAGCAGCAGCTTTTGAACTTGCAAAAACCGCTGAAGATGAAGGATTATCTGATGAATATATTGTACCAACTATGGATTCATGGGAGGTATTTCCCCGAGAAGCAGTTGCAGTAGGTATGAAGGCAATACAACAAGGTATAGCAAGAATTAAACTTTCAAAAGAAGAAATATATGAAAAAGCTCTTGAAATAATTAAAGAATCAAGAAATAAAACAAAAAATCTTATGAAACAAGGTTTTATAAAAAAATCAGACTAAAATATATTACTAATAACATAATTCAAATGCAAAATCTTATATTATATGATATGATGTCGGTTTTTTTGGGGATAAAAAAAAATTATATAGGTGCAGATGATGGAAAATAAGATTGTAACTTTTTCTGAAAATGAGATGTTAAATTTTGTAGATAGACTACTAAATGAAAAAAAATTTGATGTTTTTGGAGTAAAATCAAAAGGAGAAAAATTTGTTTTTGATCTTCTTGAAGATTCAGATGAACTAAGACTTGATCATGATGTAACAATTCTACCTCCAAAAAAATTTTTCCTACCTCAATATGAAAATTTAATGGATTATGATCTTGAAAAACCTTTTAATGTAAAAGATAAAATTATAGATAAAAAAAGAATTATAATTGGTATTCATCCATATGATATTATTGCAATTGAACAAATGGATAAAGTATATCTTGATGATCAAAAAGATGATTTTTATAATATACGAAGAAAAAATACAATACTTATAGCATCAGATATTCAAAATGTATCAGATAGATCTTTTTCATCAAGTATGAATACAAACATTGTTGATTCAGGTTTTGATATTCTTTTAACAAAAATAAATGATAAATATGCTGTTACAATTGGATCTGATAAGGGAAAAAAAATAGTTGAAAAATATGCAAAAACAGATAATGCAACAGAAAATGAAATTAAAGAAATCAAAAAAGCAAGAGATGAAACATCTAAAAAATATAAAAAAGAAGTAAAAAATAATGATTGGTCACAGCTTCTTGTAGCAAACTATGATAACTCTATTTGGGAAGAAAGATCTGACAGATGTTTAGAATGTTCAAGTTGTACAATGGTTTGTCCTACTTGTTATTGTTATGATATAAAAGATGAAGTTTCACTTGATCTAAAAGATGGAAGACGTGTTAGAACATGGGATGGATGTCTAATTCGTGATTTTACAAAGGTTGCTGGTGGAGAAGTATTTAGAGATGATATAAAAGAAAGATATCGCCATCGTTTTTTTAGGAAAGGAAATTATCTATACAATCGTTATGGTTTTATTGCTTGTGTTGGATGTGGCAGATGCGCAACTGCTTGTCTTCCAGATATTGCAGATCCATGTGATCTAATAAATGAACTATCTGTTTTTGGTGGAAAAGGAAAAGATGATAAATTCTTTATAAAAAAAGAATCAAAAATTGGTGAAACCGGTACTATTCATGTTCCACGAAGTGCAACAATAAAAAGAATTGAAAAATTAACTAGTAATGAAACATTATTTGAGTTAGAACTTGATGATAAAAAACCTCTTAATCATGAGCCAGGTCAATTTGTAGAAGTAAGTGTTTTTGGATTTGGCGAAGCTCCATTTGGAATTTCATCCCCTCCATCTGACAAACCTATTTTTGAAATTGTTGTAAGAAAAGTAGGTGATGTGACAAGTCAACTTTTTAAGATGAAAAAAGGAGATAAAATCGGAATTAGAGGTCCTCTTGGAAATGGTTTTGATATGAAAAAATTTGAGAAAAAAAATCTTCTCATGGCATCTGGTGGCACAGGTATGATTCCTATGAGATCAGTTATAAAACATGTACTATCAGATGAAAATAGACCTAAATTTAAGAATATCACAATTCTATATGGATGTAAACAACCATGTGAAGTTCTTTTTGCTGATGAAATTGATGAATGGAAAAAAGTTCCAAATGTTAATTGTATTATGACTGTTGACCAATGTGCAGATGGTGAATGCTGGGCTGGTGAAGTAGGTCTTATAACAGCTTTATTCCCAAAGATTAAGCTTGATCGATATGATAGTAAGGATACTGAATCAATAATAATTGGCCCTCCTGTTATGTATAAATATGTGATTAAATGCCTGCAAACTCTTGGAATATCTGATGAAAATATATGGGTTTCACTTGAAAGGCGTATGAAATGTGGTGTTGGAAAATGTGGTCATTGTCAAATAAATGGTATATACTGTTGTAAGGAAGGTCCTGTTTTCAATTATAATAAGATAAAAGATTTACCGGAGGCGTTTGAATGAGTAAACCACGAGTTGCTTTTTTTGATTTTGCAAGTTGTGAAGGATGCCAGCTTCAAATTGCTAATCTTGAAGAGGAAGTTCTAGATCTGATAAGTATAGTTGATGTTGTATCATTTCGTGAGGTTATGAAAGAACACTCAGAGGAATATGATATCGCAATAATCGAAGGATCAATAATGCGTCCTATGGACGAGGAAAGAATCCGTAAGATTAGAAGTAAATCTAAGATACTTGTTGCTTTTGGAGCTTGTGCATGTATTGGTGGTGTTAATAAAATTAGGAATCAATGGTCTGTTGATGAAGTAAAAAAAGAAGTATATAAAAATGCGGATTTAAAAGATAACAAATATTTTGATGTGTTTAAGACAAAAGCTGTAAATGAGGTTGTCCCAGTTGATTATTACATATATGGTTGTCCTCCAAATCGAGATGAAATAAAAAAGGTAATTACTGCTCTTGCAATGGGGAAAAAACCTGATATTCCAAATTATCCTGTATGTGTTGAATGTAAGAAAAATGAAAATGTTTGTCTTTTCGAACTTGGTAAATTCTGCCTTGGCCCAATAACAAGAGCTGGATGTAACTCAATTTGCCCATCAAATGGTAGTCCTTGTGAGGGATGCAGAGGAATGTTAAAAGAACCACAGACCAAATGCGTAGAAGACGTATTAAAAAGATATAATTTAACATATGAAGAGATGAAAAGACGTTGTACGATGTATAACTATGGAAAGGAGGGATGCAAATGAACAAAGACGTAAAAATTAATGTTCATCATATAACAAGAGTAGAAGGACATGGTAATATTTTGCTTGATGTAAAAAAAGGTGATATTAAAAAAATACAATGGCAGGTGCCAGAGGCTCCACGTTTTTTTGAGGCGATGCTTCGTGGTAGGCATTATGATGAATTAAGACCAATTACATCTCGTATATGTGGTATTTGCTCAATTGGGCATTCACTTGCATCATTAAAAGCAACAGAAGATGCATTAGATATTGAAATATCAGAGCAGACAAATATGCTAAGACATCTTGCAATTAATGGTGAAAACATGCAGAGTCATATTCTACATATTGGATATCTTGTTGCACCTGATCTTTTTGGCGTAGGAAGCGTGTTTCCACTTGCTGTATCAAATAAGGATGCTTTACTAGAAATCGTGAAACTACATAGACTTTCAAATGAGATGTCAGAACTTATATGCGGGCGTACAACTCATCCAATACGCCTCGAAGTAGGAGGTTTTACAATGCTTCCTACAAAAAAACAACTTGAAAGATTAAGAGATAGGTTAAATGAGAACCTTGAAAGGACAAAAAAAGTAGCAGAGATAATAAAAAAAGTATCAAACAAACTACCTGACTTTAAACGAGAAACAGAATATATTGGACTGACAAATAAAGACGAATATGCATTTTATGATGGTGATATAGCATCAACAGATACAGGGGTTCTTGATGATTACAAAAAATATAGGAGCTATATGGATGAATATTTTGTACCACAATCGACTGCTAAATATGCAAAACATAACAGGAAATCCTATATGGTAGGAGCACTTGCTAGATTTAACCTTAATAGTAAACAACTTGAACCAAATGCAAAAGAAGTAGCTGATATGTTTGGTTTAAAACCAATATGTTTCAATCCTTTTATGAATAATATCGCACAACTCGTTGAGTTTGTTCATAATATTGAGGATTCAGTTAAATGGATTGATAAAATACTTGATATTGGATTAAAAGATGAAAAACTAAAAAAGATAACTCCAAAAAAAGGTCAAGGAGTTGGAGTTATAGAAGTACCACGAGGAATTCTTGTTCATGATTACACTATAGATTCTAAGGGTAACTGTGTAAAAGCAAACTGCATAATTCCAACAAATCAAAACCATGCAAACATACAACATGATATGGAAGAATTTGCACCAAAATTAATTGATAAACCTGAAAAAGAAATAGAACTCTCATTAGAAATGTTAGTTCGTGCTTATGATCCATGTATTAGTTGTAGCACTCATTATCTTGATGTAGAATTTGTATGATGAATAAAACTGCAATAATTGGTATTGGAAATCCTCTAATGCAAGATGATGGAATAGGTATTATTTTACTTGAGAAATTAAAAAATAATAATTCTATTTCAAAAAAAGTTGATCTTTTAGATGGTGGGACTGGTGGAATAAACCTAATTCATGATTTATCAAAATATAAAATAATCATTTTTTTAGATGCTGTAAAAATGGGGGAAAAACCCGGTGAAACAATTTTTTTTAATATAAGTGAAATTAACAGTAAGAAAAAAGATTTTAGTTTTTCAACACATGAGCAGGATTTATTGAAAATAATTAAAATATCAGATAAGATAAATAAAAATGATAATGAAATTTATGTTTATGCAATACAGCCAAAAGATACATCATTTGGACAGGAATTATCAGAACCATTAAAACAAAAATTAGATGATATATATATGCGTCTAGTTGAGAAAATAAATATGTTATTCTAAAAAATTTTAACATATTAAAGGAACCGTTAAACTACCATATGGAAGTAATATTATCTTTGGTTTCAAACCTTTATATTTTGTTTTAATTATTGCGTCATCAACTGCTTTTTGAACATCGTTATATGGTTTCATAAAAGCTTTTTTAATTTTATTTTCATCAATATTTGTAACAGCCCAGATATCTGCCCATGTGTCAAGATCAGCTATTTTTGCGGCTTTATGATATCCTAGTTTGTATCCTTTCTCAATTGTTTTAAGTACCTTTTCAGAAGTGTTTTCTGATGATAAAAGATTATAAAATTTTTCAGGGCCAATACCTTTAGGACAAAAAGATATAAGAATAATAATGCCATTTTTTTCTAAAGCAAGTTTACCATTTTCAAGTGCTTTTTGAGATTGATATAGGTCAATATCCATAGGTGGTGGTGCTACAGTAATTACTATGTTACCTTTGTTTTTTATTGGACTACAGAATACTTTATTTGCATATTCAACTGCTTTTTTAAAAGATATATATAGATCACCTGTAGTAATTTTATATAGTTCACTATCTGCAGTTAGAACAACCTGAATTGAAAAAATATCTAAATCTTTTAAGAAAGATACGCCTTCATTCATATCTTCATGAACAGGGTTTCCATCAAGTTTAAGTCCACACGCATTTTTTTCAAGTGCAAATTTATGATTATGTTCAATTGTATCATAAGATGCTACACCTGGAAGAAATGATTTTCTACCACCTGTATAACCTGCAAAATAATGTGGTTCAACACTATTTATCGCTATTACATTTTTATATTCAAAGATTTTTTTGTTAAATAAAATCTCTGTTCCACGTTTTGTTTTTCCAATTTTTTTCATATTTTTTTTATCTTCAGCATCATGAAAAATTATTCTATCTTTGTATTTACCGTATTTTTCACCAAAGATAAATTTTAACTCATCAATTGTTGGATCTCTATGTGAACCACAAGCAACAATAAAACATAAATCATTTATTTTTTCAATAAACTCATCCATATATTTGATAATTTTTGAAGTAGGTGTAGGACGTGTTGCATCATTAACAATAATCAATAGTTTGTCTTTATTTTTTATATATTCTTCAAATGATTCCTTTGATAGAGGATTATTAAAACCATCAATAATCACTTTTTTTTCTGATTCAATATCTATTTTTTTTGGATTTAAAATATCTACTGATTCATTTATTTCTATTGGTATTTTTTTATCTGAATATTGTAATTTAATTTTCATTTTTTTTCACAAATTTTGAAAAAAATAAATATTTGGTATTATATTAATTATTTTTCAATCAAAGTTATATTCTACCTTATATTCGCCTGGTTCTCCGTCCATTATTTTAAAGTTTTTTTCTTTACACAAATTCATCATTGGTACATTATCTTTTAATACAACGCCATATACTCGTTTAAGATTTTTATCCTCTGCAATTTCAAGTGTATAATCCAGAAATTCTGATCCAAGACCTTTTCTATGCCATTCGTCACCAACTATCAATGCAAATTCAGCTTCATCATCTTGACCTGGTGTTTTAATGATTCTTGTAACACCAAGTAATCTTCTTTTACCCTTTTCATTTAACTCTGCAACTATTCCTATTTCACGATCATAATCAATATTACAATATCTGATTCTCATTTCATGAGGTGTGTCTCTTATTATTCTAAAAAATCTGAATCTTACACTTTCTTCTGAAAAGGTTTTAAACATTTCTAGCCAAAGCATTTCATCCTCTGGTTTAATAGGTCTTAGTGTTAGTTCTGTTCCATCTTTAAGAGTTATTTTCTTTATATATTTACTTGGATATTTACTGATTATTAAATGTGGTTTTCCTTCTGGTTTTTTATCAATTACTATTCTTGCATCAACTGCAATTATATCTTCACCTTGTGCTACAAGTGGATTAATATCAATTTCCTGAATCTCTGGATGATCTTCTATCAGTTGTGAGAAGTTGATCATTGTTTCTTCCATTTTTTCCATATTTGCAGGTGGTACATTTCTAAATCCTTGTATTAATTTGTATGCTTTTGTTTTTTCCATAATCCTCTGTGATAAAACCTGGTTTAAAGGAGGAAAACCTATTTCTCGGTCTTTGAAAAGTTCAGTAAATATTCCACCCAGGCCAAATAATATTATAGATCCAAAAACAGGGTCTTTTTTACTTCCAAGAATAAACTCTGTTCCCTTGTTTTCAATCATTTTTTGTATGGTAACTCCTTCAATTTTTGCTTTAGGGGCTTTTTCTTTTACAGTTTTCATCATCTTTATATATGCATCTCTTACATCTTTTTCACAATGTAGATTAAGTATCACTCCTCCTGAATCACTTTTATGTGTAATATCAGGTGAATGTATTTTCATAACAACAGGATAACCGATTTTTTCTGCAATTTGTGCGGATTCATTTTCATTTTTTGCAAGTATTGGTCTTGCTGATTTAATACCATAAAATTCAATAAATTCCTTTGCTTCTTTTTCTGATAAAATTGTTCTTCCTTCATCTAATGCTCTTTTAATTATTGATTTTATCTTATTTTGATTCTCAGGTGTAGGTTTAATATCTCTTTCCTCAGGAGTTTCATATAGAAGTTCAAGATGTCGAGCATAATGATATAAGTACATGTAGGATTCAACAGCTTCTTCAGGTGTTGCATATGATGGTACATCATTTTCCTGCAGAAGTTTTCGTGCATACTGAACACTAGCTTCACCGGGATAAGATACAAGTATTGGTTTTGTTGATTTCTTAGATAGATCAATAATTCGATCTGAAAGTCTTTTTGGATCAGCTACAACTTGGGGTACACATATAATTAAAATACCATCTATATTATCATCTTTAAGACATACATCTATTGTTTTAGCATAAATCTCTTCATCACTATCGCCAATGATATCAATTGGATTTGCTTTACTCCAATGAGTAGGTAAAAAACTATTAAGTTTCTCCATTGTTTCATTTGATAGTTTAGCAATTTTACCCCCATGTTCAATTATAGCATCTGTTGCAAGAACACCTGGTCCACCTGCATTTGTAACAATAGCTATGTTTCTACCTGTTGGACGTGGCTGTTTTGCAAGAATTGATGAACAGTTAAATAAATCAGCGATGTTTTTAACTCGAACAATTCCAGCTCTTTTAAAAGCTGCATCATACACAGCATCCTCACCAGCCATTGCACCAGTATGAGATGATGCTGCCTTTGCACCTTCTGCATATCGACCTGATTTAATAACAATAATTGGTTTTGACCTTGCAAAATGACGTGAAGCACTCATGAATTTACGCGCTTCAGTTATAGATTCAACATAAAGAACAATACTTTTGGTATGTGCATCTCTTCCAAAATAATCAATTAGATCTCCAAAATCTACATCAAGCATTGATCCAACACTAATAAAACTACTAAAACCAACTTTTGCAGATTGAGCCCAGTCAAGAATTGCACCACAAACTGCACCGCTCTGTGAAAAAAGAGCAATATTTCCTTTATCGGGCATTGATCCAGCAAAAGTCGCGTTTAATGATAGATAAGGTAAAATAAAACCTACACAGTTTGGTCCAACAATTCTAAGCTTATATTTGTCTTTAATCTTGAGTAATTCTTTTTCTCTTTTCTTTCCTTCTTCACCGATTTCTTTGAATCCTGCAGATATAATTAGAATGCCTTGTATTCCTTTTTTACCACATTGTTCCACTACGTCAATTACCACTTTTGATGGTGTTACGATAATTGCAAGATCTACAACTTTTGGTAGATCATTAATAGATTTATATGTTTGAACTCCTTGAATGCTTTCTTTTGTAGGATTAACTGGATAGACGATCCCTTCATATCCTGATCCAATTAGATTCCTAAAAATTCTATATCCTGCACTTCCTACTCTGTTACTTGCTCCAACAACAGCTATACTTTTTGGTTTAAAAACCTTATCAAGATATTCTACGCCCGTTTTTTCAAGCCCCCATAGACAAATTTTTTTTGGTTGCGGGGGGAATAATAACCCCTATTAATTAATATGTCGACGATGGCAAAAGTTTTTATTAAAAACCCCAATATGGATTTGCCAGTTTCTTAAGCTTTGATACAAGTTTTTTTATCTGTTCAAACTTTTGAAATTGATTTTCATCATTTTCAGATATATATCCTTTTAAATTTAACAGTCCACACATGATATTATAATAAGAATTTATACAATCTATACTATTGTATCCTCCTCCAAATAATACAATTAGTTTATCACATGTTTCTTCAGATAATTTCCTCATTTTTTTTGCTAGAGTATAATATGTTTGATGAGAAATGAATAGATCTGCTAGAGGATCTGAATGATGTGAATCAACTCCAGATTGATATAATATGACTTCTGGTTTAAACTCATTAGTTAATTTTGGAATTAACTCATCAAAAGCATATAACATTGCTTTACTACCTGTTCCAGGTGGCATTGGTAGATTAATTGTATATCCCTCGCCCTTGTTTTTACCAATGGTTTTTAAATCCCCTGTTCCAGGATATAGAGTTCTTCCATCCTGATGAAATGAGATATTTAAGACAGATGGGTCTTCAAAATATATTTCTTGAGTTCCATTACCATGATGAACGTCTTGGTCAAATATTAAAAATTTTTTTATTTGATATTTTTCTCTTAAGTATTCAATTGTTATTGCAATATCATTTAAAAAACAAAAACCTGATGAACTGCTTTTACCTGCGTGATGAAATCCTCCTAGTGGATTTGACATTATGTTATATTTTTTTTCGAATAGTTTTTCACCTGCAAGAATTGAACCTCCTGTTGCAAGACTTGCTATTTTATATATTCCTAATGGGGCGGGTGTATCAAGTGATAACATCCCACCTGTTTTACTTAGTTTTTTTAGTTGTTGGATATATTCTTTTGTGTGTACTCTTAATATATCTTTTTCTGTTGCAATTTTTGGTTTGAAAGTATCTATTTTTGATAAGATATTTTTTTCTTTTAATATTTCCATTGTTTTTTTTGGTTTGTCTCCAACAAGAGGATGTTCTATTCCTAAATCGTATTTATTGTAATCTTCATGATAGACTATTCCATTCATTTGATTTTGTGGCATGATTAAGGTTTATATTAATTTTATGTATCAAAAATTTTTTAATACTTTTTAATTGGTATAATACCATTATTTATTGGTAATATACCAATATGTTTATATAGTTGAAATGATATATTAGTATTTAAGATAAAATTGGTGATATTAAATGGAAAGTGAAATTCTTATTGATGAGATAGGATATAAAGCAAAATTAATAGAAGAAGAAATGACTTTTTTTGAAAGAATGAAAATCGAGAAATCAACCTTAAAAAGGATGTTAATAGCTTTATTTATTTATGTGTCTGTTATGATTATTTTATCAATAACCTTATAATAAATTCGAGGTAATAAATGTTTGAATTAGTTCCAATAGTAATAATTCTTGCATTTTTATTTGAAACAATGGATTCTTCTGCAGGAATGGGTTTTGGAACTGGTCTTACACCTCTTCTATTTGTCATTGGTTACGAACCTCTACAAGTCGTACCAATTCTTCTAATATCAGAAGCAATAACAGGTTTTACTGCAGGTTTTTTCCATCAAGAATTTGGAAATGTTAATTTCAAACTAAAAAAACCTTTCAATAAAGTAACAAAAATTATGATAAATATTGCATTATTTGGAATATTTGCAATAATCTTATCAGTGTTTTTAACATATTACTCTCTTGAAATTGATAAATCTATAATAAAATCGTATGTAGCGATACTCGTAATAATCATGGGTATTATTGCGATGTTTAAATTAAGAAATAAGTCTTCATCATATAAACCAAAATTATTAATATTTTTTTCAGCCCTTGCTGGTTTTAATAAAGGGATTGGTGCAGGAGGTTATGGGCCAGTTGTAATGCTGGGTCAGATTTTTTCAGGTATATATGAAAAGACCGCTACTGCAATTGTTTCAGTATCTGAAGCACTTGTATCTGTTGCGGGAGTATGTTCTTTTGTAATGATGCCAGTATTATTAAATCAGGATATTGAGATAGATTTTTATCTCTTACCATCAGTATTTACTGGGGGTTTTATTGCTGCTTTAATATCACCATATATTGTTAGAGTGCTACCAAATAGAATCTGGAAATTTATTATACCAATATATGCATTGAGTATTGGAATATACATTTTAGCTAAATTATATATTTTATAAACAAAGTTTTTTTACATATTATTATATACCAAAACTTGGGAAATATCAAATGAAAGTGGATCTTGATGAAATTAGGTGTGTAACAGATACTGCAATAACAATAAGAGGATCTAGACGAAGAATGACGGTTCCTTCAGAAGTTGTTGAACTTTTAGAATTAAAAGATGGTGATAAACTACGTTGGATTGTATTTAAAACTGGAGAAATACATATTCAAAAAGTAGAAAAGTAAAATATAATATTTTTTGCACATTCATATTTTTAAAAGATTTTAAATAGAGTTTTCTGATAATAAATCTTTGAATTATTTATTATCTGCTAGAGAAAACTATAAATAATTAACGATTGTTAATAAGGGGGATATATAATGTCAATTATAGATTTAACTTCAATGAGTGAATCGCAAGAGCAACAAAAAAAAGAAATAAATGACAGGCTGATAAAACTACAAGATGAAATATCCAATTACTGTTATCAATGTGCAAAATGTACATCAGGATGTGAAGCTCATAAACTCCTAGAACTTGAACCACATAGGATTGTAGCACTTTTAAAAAGAGGTCTTATAGACGAAATGGTTAATTCTGATGATATATGGACCTGCATGAGCTGTTTTAAATGTAGAGAGAGATGCCCACAAAAAATTGCACCAGTAGAAATTTTATTTGCATTAAAAAACATAGCTGTTGCAAGTGGAAAACAAATACCTGGCGATTATACAAAAATGTTACAATCAGTTCTTGGAATTGGTCTTTTACAAGATGTTAAAGATGTTAGTACTCGAGATAATAAAACAAAGAATAGAAAAGAACTAGATCTACCTGAAATATCAAAACCAGAAGATCCAGCAAAATTTCAGGCTATGATTAGTAAATTAGCAGTAGAAAAAGTATGAGGGAGGATTGAGAATTTTTGTCAGATAAATTAGCTTTTTACCCTGGATGTGTAATGCCAACAGAACAATATGCATATGAACTAAGTATAAGACAGATTATGCCAAAATTAGATGTTGAACTCGTTGATATTAAAGGTTTTTCTTGTTGTGGTGAACCTATAAAAAGTGTCAATCAAATGATGACTTTAACACTTTCAGCAAGAAACATTGCTATTGCTGAAAAACAAAATCTTGATATTTTTTCACCTTGTCCTATGTGTCATCTAGCGCTTACTGATGCAAAAAGAGTACTTGATTCAGATGAAGAAATGAAAAATAGGATTAATAGTCATCTTTCAAATGAAAACCTATCATATGCAGGTGATTCAGAAGTTTTAAGCATTTTAGATGTTTTATATGACATAGTTGGTCTTGATAAAATTAAAAAACAAGTAAAAAAACCACTTAAAGATTTTAAGATTGCAACTCATTATGGCTGTCATCTTATAAGACCAAGTGAGATAGGTAGACCTGATGATTCTGAAAACCCTCAAAAAATAGATGATATCCTAAAGATTCTTGGTGGAAAACCTGAGTATTATCCTGAAAAACTTGATTGTTGCGGTGGTCTTTTAAATGCTAATCTTCCTGAGTCTGCTCTTACAAAAACAGGTCAGAAACTTCAAAGAGTGCGGGAACAAAATTTTGATTTTTTTGTTGATACCTGTCCATGGTGTCATAGACAATATGATGCAAAACAAAAAAAGGCTGGTGAAACAGTATCATATAAAATTGAGATGCCTGTTTTTTATCTAACTCAACTAATTGGTCTTTGTTTTGGGATTTCATCTGATAAACTTGGTCTTGATTTGAATTTAAGTCCTGTGGATAAAATAAAGATAACAGGGGGTAAGTGATTTTTTATGAGTAATAAAATTGGTGTTTTTGTCTGTCATTGTGGTATAAACATTGCGCAAACAGTTGATATAAAAGAACTTGTTGATTATGCAAAAAAACTTGATGGTGTTGTTGTAAGCCGTGATTACAAATATATGTGTTCTGATCTTGGTGCAAAACTTATAAAAGATTCAATTAAAAAACATAAACTAGAAGGAGTTGTGATTGCTTGTTGTAGTCCTCGTATGCATGAGCATACTTTTAGAGGTGTTGTTGAGGATGGTGGTGTTAATGCTTTTAACCTTGAGATTGCAAATATTAGAGAGCAATGCAGCTGGGCTCATGATGATAAAAAAAGAGCAACAGAAAAAGCTAAATCTCTAGTTCGTGGAGCTGTTGCAAAAGCAAAACTTTTAGAGCCATTGGTAAAGGCAAAAACAGAGGTTACACCTTCTGCTATTGTAATTGGCGGTGGTATTTCTGGTATTCAGAGTGCTCTTGATATTGCAGATAAAGGTTACAAAGTATATCTTGTTGAAAAAACACCAACTATTGGGGGTCGTATGGCTCAGCTTGATAAAACTTTTCCAACTCTTGATTGTAGCGGATGTATATTGACTCCTAAGATGATGGAGGTTGCAAATCATCCAAATATTGAGCTTTTAACTTATTCTGAGGTAACATCTGTTGAAGGAAGTATTGGTAATTACAAGGTTACTGTGAAAAAGAAAGCTAGATATGTTGATATTGATAAATGCACGGGTTGTGGTGATTGTGTTGATGCATGTCGTATGAAAGGACATGTGAAAAGTGAGTTTGATGAAGGAATTGGAATGACATCATCGATATATATTCCATTCCCACAAGCTGTACCTCTTAAATGTACAATTGATCCAGATAGCTGTCTTATGCTTACAAAAGGAAAATGTGGTAAAGGCCCACTATGTGTTGAAGCATGTGAAGCTGGTGCTATTGATTTCAAACAAAAAGATGAAGAAGTTGAACTTTTAGTTGGATCTATTGTTGTTGCAACAGGTTATGATTTGATTGATCCAAGTAGTCTTTATGAATATGGCTATGATCATAGTCCTGATGTAATTACTTCTCTTCAGATGGAAAGGCTTATTAATTCATCTGGTCCGACAAAAGGAGAAATATTAAGGCCAAGTAATGATGAAAAACCAAAGAGTATCACATATGTTTTATGCGTTGGTTCAAGAGATGAAAATGAATGCACTTGGTGTTGTAGAATAGGATGTATGAGTGCTTTAAAACAGATTTATCTTTTAAAAGAAAAACTTGGTGATGATGTTGAATTAAATATTACTTATACTGATATCCGTAGTTTTGGTAAAGGATATGAAGAATTCTATCATAAGATACGTGGTATGGATACAAATTTTTTCAGAGGAAGGCCTAGTGAAGTGAGAAACATGGGTGATCATCTGCTGATTGATATTTTTGATACAACAACAAACAAACTCTTTGAAATAAACACTGATATGGTAGTATTAGTCCCAGCTCTTATGCCGCGTATTGATGCGGATAACCTGGCACGTGTTCTTAGAATTTCACAGAGTGCTGATGGTTTTTATCTTGAAGCTCATCCAAAACTAAGGCCTATGGATACATTTACAGGTGGTATTTTTATTACAGGTTGTTGTCAGGGTCCAAAAGATATTCAGGATTCAGTAGCTCAATCTAGTGGAGCTGCATCAAGAGCTACAAATATAATTTCACAAAAAGAACTAGAAGCAGAACCTCTTGTAAGTTTTGTTGATGAAGAGTATTGCTCTGGCTGTGGAACATGTATCAATGTCTGTGCATATAAAGCAATAGAACTAGTTGAAGATAAAGATGGTAAAAAACATGCTGAAGTAAATGAAGCTCTTTGCATGGGTTGTGGTTCTTGTGTTGCAGCTTGTCCATCTGGTGCTATGCAGCAGAAAGGATTCAAAGATAAACAAATTATTCCAATGATCGATGAAACAATCTAGTAAAATCTATATAAATTCTATATAATCTTAAATTTGATGATTACTCTATAAACTTTATATATTATTATGATTATATTAATGTAAAATGGGGTATACTATGAAAAGAAAAATAATTGCGATATCAGTGTTTTTAGTACTAATATCTATGAGTTATATTGGTATTGCAACAGATAATTTAAAAAATGAAGCAGCTGAAAAAGAATGTAGTATTTGTGCAAAAATGCAGGAAAATGGTTTTAGACCTTGGTGTTCAGTATTAGGTGTTTTCTATAATTTATATTCTTATTTAGCAAATTACCATGAACAACAAGGTAATACTTATAGGTCATATTATTGGCATGCGTATGCTGAAGCTATTGATTATCAAATGGCAGTATATCGTTGTCCAAATGAGCCAGATCTATAAAAACAACTTTTTTCCTATTTTTTTATTTTTATTATCCCAAAAGAATCAGTTCCATCTTTTGGTTCTCCAAAACGACGTTGAGTAAGTAAAACAAGATCATCATTTTTTACAAGACCTTTTTCTTTAATATATTTTAAAATAAGATCATGCCAACTTTTTTTCTTATTATCCAAATAAATCGGAAAAACCCCAAATGAAAAATACAAGAAATCAAGGGTTTTTTTGTTACTTGTAAAACTAATATTCCAGCAATCTGGTTTAAACCTTGAAATCAAACGAGCGGTAAGACCTGTTTGAGTTGTTGTCAAAATAAGTTTTGAATTAAGAATCTTTGATGCCTCAATTACATTTAAAGAAATCACATCTGCAATACTCATTTTTTCATGTTTAACATTATCAAAGAAATGATCCCTGAATTTACATGCGAGACCATTACCATTCCTCTTATTCTCAGTAGATGAAGCAATTTTTGACATGATTTTAACAGATTCAACTGGGTTTTTACCAATAGCTGTCTCTTCAGATAGCATAATAGCATCTGTACCATCAAGTATTGCGTTTGCAACATCTGTTACTTCAGCTCTAGTAGGTTTTGTATGATTTGTCATAGAATTAAGCATCTGTGTCGCAGTGATTACTGGTTTTGCAGCAATATTTGCTTTTTTAATTAGTTTCTTCTGAACTGTTGGTACATCTTCAATTGGAATTTCAATTCCAAGATCACCTCTTGCAATCATCACTCCATCAGCATATTTTAATATTTCATCAAAGTTTTTTACCGCATCATATCTCTCAATTTTTACAATAATAAAAATCTTTGAACCTTTTTTTTCTGCATACTTTCTAACTTTTATAATATCATTTTTATCTCTGATAAATGATAGACAATAAATGAATACATTATTTTTTAATCCATAATCAATTATTTCAAGATCTTTTTTTGAAATTGTTTCTTTGAATAGTTTTGCTTTTGGAAGATTTATTCCTTTTTTAGAAAGAAGAACCCCGCCAGTAATAATTTTACATTTTACATCTTCATTTATAATTTCTTCAACTTTTAACTCAATGAATCCATCGTTTAAAAAAATCTTACTCCCTTTTTTTACACTCTGATGTAACTTTTTATAATTAACAGGGATTATGTTTTCGTCTCCAAATATATCAGATTTATTTGTAAGGACTATTTTTCCCCCTTCTTTTAGAATTGTTGGCTCTTTTTTTAGATTCCCAATTCTTATTTTTGAACCTGGAAGATCAATCAGTTTTGGGATCCTAATTTTTTTCTTATTCTCAATTTTTCTGATATTTTCAATATCTTTTTTATGATCTTCAAATGTTCCATGTGAAAAATTAAGCCTTGCAATGGTCATACCATTTTCAACTAGTTTTTCAAGAGTTTTAATTGATCTTGAAGCAGGGCCAATGGTGCATATTATCTTTGTTTTATTTGATGGTATTTTTAGTTCTTCTTTTTTTGTCATAATTATCTTGTCACATTATTATTTTTTATTTTACTAAGAAAAGGTGTATCTATTGTCATATAAATATTTTCTCTATAAAATATATAAATGATTAATTATTTTTTCATGGTTGTAGCTGTTGTTTTAGTTTATTGATCTTATCACGTAATATTATTGCTTTTTCAAAATCAAGTTCATCAGCTGCTTTTCTCATCTGAATCTCCGTTTCAATAATCATCTTTGGAATATCTTTTTTTGGAATATGTTTTACATCTTTTATTTCAACGACTTTTTCTTTTATAGGCTTTATTATTGTTGTTGGTTTTATGTTATGTTTTTTATTAAAATCAAGTTGAATGTCTCTTCTCCTGTTTGTCTCATCAACAGCATTTTTTATAGAATCAGTTGTTTTATCAGCATATAAAAAAACTTTAGAATTTACATTCCGAGCGGCTCTACCAATAATTTGAATGAGACTACGTTGATCCCGTAGGAATCCTTCTTTATCAGCATCAAGAATACCAATAAAACCAACCTCTGGAATATCAAGACCTTCCCTAAGTAGATTAATTCCAACAAGAACATCAAATTTACCAAGACGTAGTTCTCTTATAATCTCAGTTCTTTGAAGTGTATCAATCTCAGAATGAAGATACCTTGTTTTTATTTCTTTTTCAGCAAGATACTCAGATAATTCTTCAGCTAATCTTTTTGTAAGAGTTGTTACAAGCACCCTTTCATTTCTATTAATTGTATTGTGAATCTCAGATATTAGATGTGGGATCTGACCTTTTGTAGGATACATCTCAACTTTTGGATCAACAAGACCAGTTGGCCTAATTATTTGTTCAACTATATTATCTGATATTTCTAGTTCATAATCACCAGGTGTAGCTGATACAAAAATAACATTATTCATATATTTTTTAAACTCAGAGAAATTAAGAGGGCGATTATCAAAAGCACTTGGAAGCCTGAAACCAAAATCAATAAGTGTTTTTTTTCTGGAAAAGTCACCGCGATGCATACCATGAATCTGAGGAATTGTCCTATGGCTCTCATCAATAAACATTAAGAAATCAGATGGAAAATAATCAAGAAGACAATATGGTTTATCACCAGGTTTTCTACCATCAAAATGACGTGAATAATTCTCAATTCCCTTACAAAAACCAGTTTCCTCAATCATCTCAAGATCATAAAGAGTCCTTTGTTTAAGCCTATGAGATTCAATCATATCAAGATCTGGGAGACGATTCTTAAGTTCTTCTTTTATAGATTTTACTGCTTTCTTTTTTTTGTGTTCTTCTACAACAAAATGTTTAGCAGGATAAAGATGAAAATATTCAAGAATATCAACAACCTCACCTGTTATCTTATCAATTTCAACGATCCTATCAATTTCATCACCAAAAAGTTCAACTCTTATAATATTGTTATAATAACTTGGGATGATATCAATAGTTGATCCTTTAACACGGAAACGACCTGGTTGTAATTCCATATCATTTCGTTCATACTGCATGTCAACAAGCTGCTCAATGATTTTTTCTCTACTAACAATTTGTTTTTTTCTTAGCTGATAAGCTAGTTTTGAAAAATCAGTTGGATCACCAACACTATAAATACATGAAACAGAAGCTACAACTATCACATCAGATCTAGAAAGAAGTGATGCTGTTGCAGATAACCTCATCTGTTCAATCTTTGGATTTATATCTGCATCTTTTTCAATATACTGATCTTTCTCAGGAATATATGATTCAGGTTGGTAATAATCATAATATGATACAAAATATTCAACACGGTTATTTGGGAAAAGTTCTTTGAACTCACTATAAAGCTGACTAGCTAGAGTTTTATTATGAGCTAGAACAAGTGTTGGTTTCTGTGTTTTTTCAATTACTTGTGCCATTGTAAAAGTTTTACCACTGCCAGTCACACCAAGAAGGGTCTGTTTTGCAGATCCATCATTGATTCCTTTAACTAGTTTTTTTATTGCTTTTGGTTGATCACCCCTTGGTTTCATATCTGTCACTAGTTTGAATTTATCTATGATACCAACTCCTTAGATCTAAGAAGACGATTGTAGTTTATTGCAAAACGATGTGCTTCATCTCTTATCTCTTGAACGTATTGTAATGCTTTATCTTTTTTTGATATTTTTAGCGGATGAATCAACCCAGGTATATAGATTTCTTCAAATTTTTTTGCAATAGAAATTATTGGTATTTTCACACATATTTTTTCAAGTTCTTTTAAAGCAAAATTTAACTGTCCTTTACCACCATCAACAATTATCAGATTTGGAAATTCTCCCCCCTCATTTTTAAGACGAGTATATCTTCTTCTAACAACTTCTGATATTGCCTGAAAATCATCAACACCTTTAACAGATCGAATTTTAAAACGTCTATAATTATTCTTATCAGCTCTTCCATTTCTAAATTGAACCATAGAACCAACTGTACTAGTCCCTGAAAGATGGCTTATATCAAAACATTCAATCACATCAGGCGGCTCATCAAGTTTTAATCTATCCTGCAAGAGTTTTATTTTTTCATAATCACCAAAAAATGTTAGTTCAATGTTTCTTTCAACAAGATCCATCAGTTGTTTTTTTTCTCCTCTTTTTGGAATTGTAAATTTTACTTTGTTTCCTCTTTTATCTGTTAAAAAATCCATTAATGATTCATCTATTTCATCAGGAATTATTATTTCTTTTGGAATTTGTTTTTCAGAGTAATATTGTAGGATAAATTCTTCTAAAAAATTGTATTTAAATTCAAATATAAACTCAGTTTTATTGTTCAGTGTTCCCTTGTAGATGTTAAAAAGCATTAAAAAAACCTTATCATCTTTTATTACATAGTTTATGATATCTTCATTATATTTTCTCTCACGTTTCATGTTTTGTCTGGTTTTTAGGTTTTGTAATGATTGAATTTCATTTCTTGTTTTAAGTGCTAGTTCATATTTTTTTTCATCAGAAAGAATCTTCATTTCTTCTTCTAAATCATTGAAAAGATCTTTTGTTTTACCTGATAAAACTTTTTTTACTTTTAATATTTTTTTATCATAGTCTTTTTTACCAATAAGACCTGCACATGGTGCATCACAAAGATTAATATGATATCTTAGACAAGGTTTCTTTTTAAGTTTATTACATGTTCTAAGATTAAAAGTTTTTTTAATAAAATTTAGTATATAATCTCTTTCTTGTGATGATACAAAAGGACCATAATATTTTCCTTTCCCTGTTTTTCTTCTAGCAATAATTGCTTTTGGATATTTTTCATCAGTGATTTTTATATATGCATGATTTTTTGAGTCTTTAAGTCTAACATTATATTTTGGTTGAAATTTTTTTATTAGAGTATTTTCAAGAATAAGTGCTTCTATTTCATTATCAGTTACAAAAAAATCAAGATCTTCAGATTTTTTAATCATCTGACTTGTTTTAATATCTAAATCGTTTTCCCTCTGATAGGATTTTAATCTTTTTTTTAGATTTTTTGCTTTTCCAACATATATCACATTATCTTTTCCATCTTTGAAAAGATAACAACCTGGATCATTTGGAATATTTTTTAGATCTAACATCTTATTTTTTCCTTTCTTTGGAAAAATGGTTTTAACTCTTGACCAGTATAGCTTTTTTTGTTTTTAACGATCTCTTCAGGTGAGCCCTGTGCAATGATCTCTCCACCCATCTCGCCTCCTTCAGGGCCAAGATCTGTTATATAATCAGCATTTTTTATAACTTCAAGGTTATGCTCTATGACAATTACTGTATTTTTTTTATCAACAAGACTGTTTAAGACTTTTATTAGTTTTTTTACATCATGAAAATGAAGACCAGTTGTTGGTTCATCAAGTAGATATACCGTTCTTCCAGTGCTTTTCTTTGATAACTCCCTTGTAAGTTTTATTCTTTGAGCTTCACCACCAGATAGAGTAGTTGAGCTCTGCCCAAGTTTAATATATGAAAGCCCTACATCTGATAATGTTTGTAATTTTCTTTTTATCGCAGGATGATTCTTAAATAAATCTAGTGCTTCTTCAACTGTCATATCAAGTACTTCAGCGATATTTTTCCCTTTATATTTTACTTCAAGTGTCTCTTTATTATATCTTTGTCCTTTACATTCTTCACATTGAATATAGATATCCGGAAGAAAGTTCATCTCAATTTTAATTAGGCCATCTCCTTTACATGCTTCACATCTTCCACCTTTAACATTAAATGAAAACCTTCCAGGTTTATATCCTCTTTTTTTTGCTTCTGTTGTTTTTGCAAAAAGTTTTCTTATATAATCAAATACTTTTGTATAGGTGGCTGGGTTGCTTCTAGGAGTTTTACCGATTGGGCTTTGGTCTATTACAACTACTTTATCAATTTTATCATCAATTTCAATGCTATCATGATCACCAGGATTTGCTTTTGAATCATGTATCTTTCTCATAAGGCCTTTATAAAGGATATCATGAATAAGAGTGCTTTTACCACTACCTGAAACACCTGTTATAAGATTTAAAACACCAATTGGAATTTCCACATTAATGTTTTTCAGGTTATGCTCCCTACAACCATATATATTTATATATCTATTTGAATGCCTTATTTTTTCTGGAATATCAATCTTAAGTTTACCTGATAAATATTTACCAGTAAGAGAAGCTTGGTTTTTTTGTATCTCCTCAGGTGTCCCTTCAGATACAATTTTACCTCCATGAATACCTGCGCCAGGTCCCATATCAACAACATGATCAGCGTTTCTAATTGTTTCTTCATCATGTTCCACAACAATCAAAGTGTTACCAAGATCACGAAGGCTATGAAGTGTATCAATTAATTTTTTGTTATCTTTTTGATGAAGTCCAATTGATGGTTCATCAAGAATATATATTACCCCCATAAGATTTGAACCGATTTGTGTTGCAAGACGTATCCTTTGTGCTTCGCCACCAGAAAGTGTACCAGCACTACGTGAAAGAGTTAGATAATTAAGACCTACTTTATCAAGAAAACTAAGTCTTTCTTTTATTTCTTTTAAAATCTGCCAGGCTATTTTCTCTTGTTTTTTTGTAAGAATAAGTGATTTAAAAAAAACTAAGGTTTTTTTAATTGACATATCAGTAATATCTGCTATTGATTTATCAGAAATTTTTACTGATAAGATTTTTTCTTTTAGTCTTCTACCATTACATTCAGGACATGGTGTAAAACGCATGAATTTCTCAAGTGATTTACGACGATACTCTGATTCTGTTTGTTTATGAAGTCTTTCAGATTGAGGGATTAGACCTTCCCATCTTTTTGTCCCAGACCATCTACTTTTCCCTCTTCTCATAGAAAAATCAAAATCAATTAGATCTTGAGAACCATACATTAAAGCATTAAATTGTTCTTCATTTAGATCTTTAATTGGTGTGAAAATATCAAAACCAAAATGTTTGGCTACGGCACCTAAATATTTTATCCTCCATCTGTCATGTATTCCTCTGTATAGTTTTATTGCTCCATCAGCTATAGATTTTGTTTTATCAGGAATTATTAGATCAGGATCAAACTCCATTTTTACTCCAAGACCATGACAATAAGGACATGCACCAAATGGGCTGTTGAAACTAAACATCCTAGGCTGTAATTCCTCAAAAACCATTCCACATATTGGACATGCCATCTTGGATGAAAATATTTTTTCAAAATCATTATTACCAAGAACAATCAATAGGCCATCTGATTTATTTATTGCATTTTCACATGCTTCATATAATCTTTTTTTATCTTTTGCATTGAGCCTATCAATTACAATTTCTATATCATGTTTCTTATAACGATCAAGTGAGATTTTTTCATCTGTTCTATAAAAAGCCTTATCAACTCTGACTCTTGTATATCCTTCTTTATTTAGGTCTTTTATTAACTGTTCATAAGTTCCTTTTTTCTGTCTGATTATTGGTGATAAGATTGTTATAGTATCTGTGAAATCATTTGATATATTATCAGCAATTTTTTGAGGTGATTGAGTTTCTATTTTTACATTATGCTCAGGGCAATATGCTGTTCCAATTCTAGCATATAATAATCTAAGATAATCATAAATCTCTGTTACCGTTCCAACAGTACTTCTAGGGTTTTTACTAGTTGTTTTTTGCTCTATTGAAATTGCTGGTGAAAGACCATCAATGCTATCAATATTTGGTTTACTCATAAGACCTAAAAATTGTCTTGCATATGAGGATAATGATTCCACATATCGTCTTTGTCCTTCTGCGTATATTGTGTCAAATGCAAGTGTACTTTTTCCGCTGCCTGAAAGACCTGTTATTACTATGAATTTATCTCTGGGTAACTCTAAATTAATGTTTTTTAGATTATGTTCTCGTGCACCTTTTATATTTATTGTTCGCAATTTTTTTTCACCAGTTTTTTTTCAAACCTAATAAATTAACAATAGTTAATTCTTGCTTATATTAATATTTTTTTTCTGAAACAAAGTAATCTATACAAATTTTTCCTTTAAAACTTATATTGGTGGATAATTGAAAGTATTATTTAAAGTCTATCTGCCTTCATCAATTTTTTAAGCATTATTCTTCTTTTATCATGATATTTAATTTTTTTATGAACCCAAATCATCATTGAAACAGAAAAAACAGATGCAAGTACTACACCAATTATGTGATTACTGGTCTGTGATGAAAAAGCAAGAAAGTTAAAGATGCTATGAGCAAGAATTGCAAAAATAAAAAATGGTAATACATATCTAAAAGACTTTTTATTAATTATTTTTTGACTATAACCATAACCAGTCAAAGCGGTTGTTGATGCATGTAAAAGACTAGTTCCAATAGTTCTAATATAAAATAATGATAATATAACAAAAATCCCTTGCTCCCAGAAAATTGAACCATAAACTAAATTTTCTGTAGCAGAAAAACCAAGACCCGCTATAGCTCCATATATTAGACCATCTTCTATTTCATTTATATTTCTTTTTAAGACCCTTAATATTAATGGTTTTAGTGTTTCTTCTACTATAGGTGCAAATAGTACTATTAATAAAAATTCATTGCTAATATAATTTCTAAATGAGATTTCTAAAATATATGATAAAAATAATGCTATAGATCCGCCCCATACAAAAGCAAGTATTATATTTTCCCAGAATTCTTTGTTATGTTTTTCAAGATTTCTAATCCATATAAATATACAAATAGGTGGAATAAATGCGAGAGGAATTAATACAGGTATTATCTTTGTTATTAATTCTATAAATTGATCCATTTAATATATATAATATAATTAATATTATTTAAATTATACAATTACTCATTTAAAATTCTGATATTTCATCATCTTTTAAATTTGATGGAATATATTTTTGTCTAATGTCCTTAAATTTTAAATCCAAATAATACTCACTAGATATTATAAATGGATGTTGAAGTGTTCCTTTATTGAATTCTTCTTTAAGCTCAGTTTTTATTTTCTCAATAATATTATCAGCTGTTTTATCAATTACTAAATCTACAAAATCCTCAATGAAAACATCAGGTTTTTCCTCCTGATCATTATACCATTTCATTGCTTCTTCGAGAATTTTTTTCTTCATATGAATTAATCAACATCCCATCTCTATTATTCAAATACATATATGTTTTGATTATTTATAAATTTATATATCATCTATTTTTTGAATTTTTCATAAATATTTTATTATTCGTATATCAGACATTTATCATTTGTTATATTATACAATAACATTTATCAACATTTTATCGTTTTCAGATATTAGTAGATAACTGGGATAGGATGAAAATAAAAAATATTTTTAATGTTTCAACTGATGAAAAAAGAGTAATTCTTACATATGCAATAATTAGAATACTAATATTTTTGCTAATAATTAGAGCTTATCAAATTAACAGATGGGATTTACTATTGTTTAATATAATTGCTCTTACAGTTACCTTTTTACCTTTTATTCTTGATAAAAAACTATCAATTAAACTTCCAGATGGTTTTGAAATATTCTTTTTATCATTAATTTTACCATCTGTTTTCTCAGGTGCAATATATGATCAAATACTACAAATATTTCTAGGAATAAGTTTGGGATGTATAGGTTTTGTAATGATGTTCATTCTATACTTTAATAGTAAAGTAAAAACAAGTTACCTACTTGTATCACTTTTCTCATTTTCCTTTTCAGTATCACTAGCGGCAATTTGGGAAGTAGTTAGATATGGTCTTACTACTTTTTTTAATTTTAACACAGGTAAATTGAGCCACTCGTATACTATAAATAATATTTTGATGACGATAATTGGTGCGGGAATTGTATCAATAGTTGGATATATTTATATAAAATATAACAAAGCAGATTTAATAAACACTCTTAAAACCGGTTTTATGAAGAAAAATCCTAGATTATTTTCAGGTTATGAAAATACAATTGAATATATAATTGATCTATTAAACAAGGGCGAAGGGAAAAATATTGAATTTAAATCAACTCTAAGAACAAATCTTCATACAAAACAAGTAGATAAAAAAATGGAGCATTCTGTGCTTAAAACAATTGCTGCTTTTATGAATACAGATGGTGGAACACTTTTAATAGGCGTTGAAGATGATGGTAAAATTCTTGGAATTGAAAATGATAATTATAAAAACAAGGATAATTATCATAGACATTTTACAAATCTTATCAGGGAATATGCTGGTGAAGAACACCTGCCATATATTAAATCAGATATAATCCCATTTGAAGATAAAAATATTTTAAAAGTTGACTGCAGACCAAGTAAAAAAGGGGTTTTTTTAAGAGTTGATAATGATGAAGAATTTTACGTTAGAACAGGGCCTTCGACTGTGAAATTACAAGGAAGTAAACTTGTTTCATATATTGATGAAAAATTTAAAAAATAAAATAAAAGATTTTGAATTAAGAGTAATATATTTATGTAAGCAAAATTATACCAGCTTAGAACTAGGAAGGGATAAAAATGCCAAATATGTTAGAATGTTATGGTCGTAATGCTGGAAAGGTTTGGCAGACTCTTGAGAAAAAAGGGTCTTTGACTCCAAATAAAATTATGAAGGCAACAAAGTTAAATGAAGATGATTTCTACGCAGCAATAGGATGGCTTGCAAGAGAAAATAAGATCTGTAAAACTGGTTCAAAGTATACTCTTGGAGAAACAAATCTTGATAATAGAATTGGCCGTAATGCTGGAAAAATATGGAAGACTCTTCAGGATATTGGATATGTAGATGCGCCATATTTACCTAAACTTTCGGGTGTTCAAACCAAAGATGCTTTTACAGCAGTTGGTTGGCTTGCAAGAGAAGGAAAAATTATGGCTAAAAAAGTTAAGCCTAAAAAACCACAGTTGAAATTTGGAATTAAAAAATAAATAAAATCTTATTTTTCTTTTTTTAATTTTCGCAATTATTAATATTTAATGGATCTATTTATCGTTATTTGCCTACATGTTTTAAGGCAAAATTTAAAAACAATAGAATTATACTTAACTTAGTAGGGATAAGCACTGGCATTAGTAGAATGTTCCTCACCGGACTTCAAACATTTTTACCAAATGCTTAACCCTTCTTATAATACTCTTATTATTTAACAGCTATTTTGTCTTTAATCTTACTAATCCAAGATGGAAGACCTTCAACAGTTTTAATCGTAGAATTTTTAGCAAAAATCTCACGATAATGAGAATTACATTTTACTCTACCCTGAAGGTTATTATAAATCGTTCTAAAAAGAAAACCACCTTTTCTATCCCAATCAGTAAGAATTATTATATTATCATATTTTGAAGCAATAAAATCACAAAAATCAATAAGGGTTTTACCAATATTTATTGTAATTATCTCTCCTTTAATACCAAGTTTATTTAAGGCTTTAATATCTTTTTCTCCTTCAACAATAATAGGTATTTTTTTGTTTTCCTCAATTAAACTTAAAATATTTTTTTCGATTAGTTCAATGGATTTTTCATAATCCATCTTTATATTTTCCCCTTTAATTTACCTAAAACACTATTTGGATTAACACCTTGAATTAAAACAGTTTTCTCCCTGTTTTTCTTCCCGTTTATAATTGAAACATTTCTATATGATATATCAAAAAAATCAGAGATTGTTTTTATAACCTCAATATTTGCCTTGTTTTCTTTTGAAGGTGAAACTACCTTAATTTCAAGTCTTTTTCTCCATTCATCAAACCCTGAAGGAAAAGATTTTGTACTAGCATCTGCTGATACAAATAGATTAATTGTAGTCCCTAATCTATGTTTTTTTACAACATCTCCAAGATGTTTTTCCATTCCAACCTGGAAAGATTGTATGCCTTTTATTATATATTTAATTTATTGTTAATAAATTAAGAAAAAAAAGAAAAAAGAATATTTTTCCTTTATTTAGTATCAATTAGATATAGATTTTATAATCGAGTTGAATGTCCCACTCGGCCTCATTGCTTTTTCTGCTAATTTATCATCTGGTTTATAATAACCACTAAGATCAACATTTTTTCCTTGAACATCAATTAGTTCATCATTTATATTTGATTCATTATCTCTTAGATCTTTAGCAATTTTTGAAAAAATTTCTTTCATCCTTTTATCCTTTGTTTGTTTAGAAAGTGCCTCTGACCAGTATAATGTTAAATAAAAATGACTTGTACGATTATCTGGTTCATTTACAACCCTTGATGGTGATTTATTATTTTGAAGATATTGCTCTGTTGCTTGATCAAGTGTTTCAGCAAGGATTAATGCTTTATCATTTTTAGTCCTTTTTCCATAATGTGTAAGTGATGGTGCAAGAGCTAAGAATTCTCCAAGTGAATCCCATCTTAGATGATTTTCTTTTTGAAATTGTTGTACATGTTTTGGAGCTGAGCCACCAGCCCCTGTTTCAAAAAGCCCGCCACCATTCATAAGTGGAACAATTGACAACATTTTTGCACTTGTTCCAACTTCAATTATTGGGAATAAATCGGTTAAATAATCCCTTAAAACATTACCTGTAACTGCAATTGTATTCTTCCCTTTACTTATTTGTTCACATGAATATCTTGTTGCATCTTCTGGTGGCATAATCTTTATTTCTAGTCCATTTGTATCATTATCTTTAAGATATGTATTTACTTTCTTTATTAGTTCTCTATCATGTGATCTTTTATCATCAAGCCAAAATACAGCTGGAAAACCAGTTGTTTTTGCTCTGTTAACTGCGAGTTTAACCCAGTCCTGAACTGGTAAATCTTTAGCCTGGCACATCCTAAAGATATCACCATCTTCTACTTTTTGTTCAAGTAATGTTTTACCTTTTTCAGAGATACATCTGACAGTTCCATTTCCTTTTATTTCAAATGTTTTATCATGTGATCCATATTCTTCTGCTTTTTGTGCCATTAGACCAACATTTTGAACAGTTCCCATTGTTTTAGGATTAAATGCACCGTTTTCTTTACAGAAATCAATCACTGTTTTATATACACCAGCATAACTTGAATCAGGAATCACAAATTTTGTATCATAAGCTTTTCCATCAGGCCCCCACATTTGACCAGAGTTTTTAATAGCAGCTGGCATTGATGCATCTATTATAACATCACTTGGAACATGCAAATTAGTTATACCCTTATCAGAGTTTACCATAGCAAGTTTGGGTCTTTTATTATAAACCTTTTTGATATCATCAATTATTTCTTTTTGCTTATCAGATGAAAGGTTCTTTATCTTATTGTATAATTCTCCAAGACCATTATTAGGACTTATGCCAAGTTCTTTAAATGTTTCTTTATGCTTTTCAAAAACATCTTTAAAAAACACTGATACTACATGTCCAAATATAATTGGGTCAGATACTTTCATCATAGTTGCTTTTAGATGAACTGAGAACAAAATATCTTTCTGTTTAGCATCCTTGATTTGTTCTGCCAAAAACAATCTTAACTCTTTTTTACTTAATACTGCTGCATCAATAATCTCCTTATCAATAAGTGGTAGTTTTTCCTTTAAGATTTTTTTATCACCAGATTCATCTTCAAAAATTATTTTAGCATTACCCACATCTTCTTTTGATAATGTAATTGATTTTTCAGTTGATCTAAGATCACCTTTTTCCATATGAGCAACATGTGATTTAGAATCAGATTTCCATTCACCCATCTTATGAGGATTAGATTTTGCATAGTTTTTCACTGGTATTGGAACTCGTCTATCAGAATTTCCCATACGAAGTATGGGGTTTACAGCACTGCCTTTTACAACATTAAACCTTGATTTAATTTTTTCTTCTTCTGCGTTTTTTGGTTCCTCAGGATATTCTGGAATTTTATATCCCTTATCCTGCAATTCTTTTATTGTTTTGTTTAACTGAGGAACTGATGCACTGATACATGGTAGTTTAATTATATTAGCTTCAGGCTTTTTAACAAGCCTTCCAAGTTCTTCTAAATCATTTGGTAATTTTTGATCATCTGTGAGATTATCTGGAAAATTAGCAATAACTCTTCCAGCAAGAGAAATATTTCTCGTCTCAACCTTCACTCCAGCTACTTTTGTAAATGCTTTTATTATTGGTAGAAAGGAATAAGTTGCAAGGCGCGGAGCCTCATCAACTATGGTATAGATTATCTTTTCATCAGAACTCATTTTTTATTTCACCTTTTCTGGTTTATCTGGTACATCATATAGTATATCATCCCATGGATGACGATAAAGACCTGTTTTGAGGCGTCTTTGATCAAAATAATGTCCCATAAAGCCCATTGTTCTACCGATTATGAAAAACGCGTTGAAAAATCCCATATCTATCATTTCCTTGATTTCATCATTAGTATATCCAAGGTTAATCAACATATCTACAAATAAAACACCTATACATCCATCAACATTTAGGATGAGTGTTCCTTTCTTCATCGTGGTTACACCCTGAACCTTTAAAGCATAATCAAGTAATGGATGTTTAGGGAAATGTTTCTTTGCAAAATTAATCATAATTTCAACTCGTTCATCCGGATTATCAATACTATGAATTCTATGTCCTATTCCCTGTATTCTTATGTTTTCCTTTTTCATATAATCTACAAACTCACGTGGTTCAAGTTTTTTCTCAAGTCCCATTGAGAAATGTTTTGCAGCTCCATTTACAGCGCCACCGAAACGAGGCCCTATTGTAACCATTCCAGATATAATTGATTCAATCAGGTTTTTTCCAGCACGAGCTGTAACAATTGTGTTATGTGCACCTGATACCGCTGGTCCATGATCAGCTACAATTTGTATTACTAGTTCTATGAATTCACGTGAATATTTTGGAAGATCCTTTTTAAACCAAAGAAGCCCTAGCACACCTCCTATTCCATATCCCTTTTTGATTACCTCATCAATTGAAATTCCACAATAATTATGTACTTCACCTGTTTCATCACAGATTGTTGATATAAAATTTGTAGGTTTTCTAACAAGTCCTTCTGCAACGGCTTGTTTATAGTCCATTGGTATATGTGGTGGTCTTGGTTCTTCTACTTCTTTTATTTTTCCTTGTTTTTTGAGTTTATTAAATGTTTCTTTTATTTTTTCACCATAGTCATCAAATGAATTTGGAACAATAACACCTGCATCACGAAGAGCCTGGTTTTTAGCAGGAGCTGTATCTGCTTTAGAATCAGCTTTTGCACCAGCATGACCAAACTGAACTCCACCTGGAAGCATCTCAGCACATGTTCCAGTAACCCACATGACAAGGGGCTTTGTGATTTTACCTTTTTTTATTGCTTCAACAATTTCATATTCGTCTTTTCCACCGACTTCACCAAGGGATACCATCATCTTTATTTTAGGATTTTTTTCATAGCGAAGTAAATGATCAATAAGTGTTGTTCCAGGGTATACATCTCCACCGCAAGCATATCCTTCATATATTCCATCTGTATTTTGGGCAACAATATTGTATCCTTCATTAGATAGACCCCCTGATACTGATACAAATCCAACAGATCCTGGTCTGTAGAGTTTTGTATCTTTTATGTTTTGTACTGTTCCAGCTGCATTTCCAATTTTAAATGAACCTGGTTTTATTCCTCCAACTGTCGCTGGTCCAATTATCCATTTGTTTTTTTCTTTTGCAAGTTTAGCAATTTTTCTTACATCTCTTTGTGGTACACCTTCAGCTATCATAATAATTGTTCTAATTGTATCTGTGTTTAATGCTTCCATTGTAGTTTCTGCACAACTTCTTTCTGATGCAAAATTTACCATTACGTCTGCATCAGGATGTGCTTTTACAGCTTCATCCATACTTATGTATCTTGGAATTCGGATTTCTTTTGTACCCCAGAATAATTTGTAATATCCTCCACCTGTTGGTGTGATAAAACCTGCCACACTAGGTGTTTCTCTTCTGCACATATAATCAAAATCAAGCATTCTTTGTGCAGCTCTAGTCTGCGTTCCATGTATGAATGCTTTTGTGTTTTTATCAAATAATTCATAATCAGGTAATTTCTTTTTTGCAGCCATCTTTATTTACCTCCTTTAAGTGCCATTGAAACAATTCTAGTCATATGTGTTTCAGGGCCATAGACTTCAACAGGAAGACCTAGTTTTTCCCCCATTCTTCTCATATTTTCAAGCCCTTCTTTATAATTAGGTCCACCACGTCTAACATATATTTTTACATTTGTTTTTTTGAGCTTATCTGAATATTTCTCAATTGCTTGTATAATGCCAGTAAATGTTTTTGCAACATCAGTAAAATTAGCAATCCCGCCGCCAACAATTAGAAACTTTGGACGATTTTTCGGATCTTTCTTACGTGTCATAAGATCAAGAATTGTCTTTGTATATTCATATGTGAGTTCAGTACTTGGATTCCCACTGTATTCACCATAATTTGCAAGCTCACTAGTAAAACCTAGATCAGCAACGGTATCAGCATAAATTACACTTGCACCGCCACCTGCTACAAGATTCCAAATTCTCCCCTCTGGATTTAATATTGTTAGTTTTAATGATGCACCAGACCTTTCATCTAGATCATCAACTCGATCTTCTTCTTTTGTTTTATCAAGTCCAAAAGGATTTGGGAATTTTAAATCACCCCATTTTTCCGCGCATTGATATGATGCATAATCATCAACTTTTGCGACACAATCAAGTGCGACAGGTTCATTTTTTACAAAAGTGAATGGGTTTAACTCAAGATATACAAAATGATAGTCGACAAGCATCTTATAAAGCGCTTTTATAAAACCTGCAACTGTATCTTTTTTATTGCCTAGTTCTTTTGGTAAAAATCCTTTAACATCCATATCATCTATATCTTTTAATATTGGTATATCAAGTTCAACAACACTATCCCATACTTCTTCAATATTTACGCCACCTTTAGTTGAAAAATGAATTGTATCTTTTTCACGATGTGTTGTAATTGCAATATAATATTCATCATCATGTGGGACGAATTTTTCAACTAGAAAATGAGTGAGTTTACCAGTTGTCTTACCTGTTGTCTGTGTGATTGTTACTTTCTTGTTTATCCTTTCCTTAATCCATTTTTGAACTTCTGACCATGATTTATTTACATAAAGTAGATTGTTTTTACCACGCTTTCCAAATAGTTGATCTGGTTTTGCAACTAGTTTTTCTTTTTTAATCCATGGGTTTTCTTTCTCTATTTTTTTAAAATCCGTATCAGGTCCAATAAGTACTTGTTTTGCGTCGTATTTGAATTTTCCTTCTGAAAATTCGGGTAATGCCTTTGACATCATTCTTTTAGCATCATATTCTCTTATTCCTTTCTGTGCCATATTTTTCTTTTCCTCCTATTAATAGAAATTAAAATCTTTTAGTTTTTATTTTTCATATAGGCAAGGGTTCCACCTTTTAGTAGTACTTTTTTTTGCCTATCTGATAGTGTATATTTCACTTTGAATTCATTTCCCTTTGTCTTGTTTTTTACTCTCACATCTTTTCCTTGTTCTATTTCTTTTTTGACATCTGGTAGAACTAGTTCATCTCCCTGCTCTATTGAATTGTAATCTTTTTCATCAGCAAATTTCAATGGTATTATTCCAAAGTTTAGAAGATTGGCTTCATGTATTCTTTCCATTGATTTTGCAATAACTGCTTTTACACCCATGTACATTGGGCATAGTGCTGCATGTTCACGTGATGATCCTTGTCCGTAGCTTTCACCAGCGATTATTATGTTGTCTTTTCCGCTATCTCGTATTTTTTCTGCTCTATCATGAAAACTTGGGTCGACTACTTCAAATAAAAATGTTGAATATTTTGGAACATTACTCCTATATTTCATCTTTGATCCAGCAGGTATTATATGATCAGTTGTGATTTTATCTTCAACTTTTATTGTTACTTTTCCATCTATTTTCTCTGATAATGGGTTACTTGCTGGTGGATCACCAATGTTTGGCCCGCGGTATATTTTTACATTGCTATCTGCATCTTTTGGGAAAATAAACATGCTATCATCAATTATGAATTTCTCAGGCATCTCAATATCTGGATATTTAATTCCATGTTTTTCAAGATCACGTGGATCAGTAAATTTCCCTGTGATAACTGCTGCTGCAGCTGTTTCAGGGCTTACCAAATATACATTTGCACTTTTTGTACCACTTCTTCCAAGAAAGTTTCTATTACTTGTTCTAAGTGATACTGATTCTGTTTTTGGTGATTGGCTATTACCAATACAAAACCCGCATGCTGATTCTGCAAGTCTTGCACCAGCATTTAAAATGCTATTTAGCCCGCTATCTTTTGATATGTTTTGAAGTACCTGTCTTGAGCCGGGTGCTACGACAAAACTAGTTTTTGTATGAGCAAGTTTACCATCAACAATTTTTGCAACTGTCATAAGATCTCTATATGAGGAATTTGTGCAACTACCGACACAAACCTGGTCAACATCCATTCCTTCAAGATCTTTTACCTTTGAAATATTTCCAGGGCTATGTGGTGTTGCTGCAAGTGGTTGAATTTCACTTAGATTAATTTCTACGATATCATCATATTCTGCATCATCATCAGCTGTTATTTCTACCCAGTCTTTTTCTCTATCTTGTGCTTTTAAAAATTGTTTTGTAATTTTATCACTTGGAAAAACACTTGTTGTAACTCCACATTCTGCACCCATATTTGTAATAGTTGCACGAGCTGGTACATTTAATGTTTTTATACCTGGTCCTCCGTATTCAAAGATTGTGCCAACATTTCCTTTAGTTGTAAATTTTTCAAGAACTTTTAAAACGACATCTTTTGCACTAACCCAGGGTTTCAGTTCACCCGTAAGATTTATTTTTATAATTTTCGGATAGGTTATATAAAATGCCCCTCCTGCCATTGCAACAGCAACATCAAGACCTCCTGCCCCTATTGCAATCATACCTATACCACCACCGGTTGGTGTATGAGAATCTGATCCCAGAAGAGTTTTACCTGGTTTTCCAAATCTTTCTAAATGTACTTGATGGCATATTCCATTTCCAGCTCTTGAATATATTATTCCATATTTTGCAGCAACTGTCTGTAAATATTTATGATCATCTGCGTTTTCAAAACCAATTTGGACTGTGTTATGATCAACGTAGCTTACTGATAACTCTGTTTTAATTTTTGGAACTTTCATAGCTTCAAATTGAAGATATGCCATTGTCCCTGTTGCATCCTGTGTGAGAGTTTGATCAATTTTTATTCCAACTTCATTACCCTTTTTTGGTTCTCCTTCAATAATATGGGTTTTTAAGATTTTTTCAACAACGTTTTCTCCCATTTTTTATCATCTCGCATATTTTTTTGAGTTTTTCGATGAATAAATAGATGTTTAATAAATCTTTTGTAACTATTTTCACAAATAAACGAATTTTATATATAAAAAGTGAAAAAATGATAATTTTCAACTAAATTATGAGCAAAATAACATTTTTATTATTTTTTTTCGTAAAAATGGGAAAAAATTATATAGTATATGTTTGAATACGTGGGGCCTGTGAGACGAAGTCAGTTAACAAAAAAGGAAAAAAAGGTCCTATATGGTCTTGTAAGATATCCCGAATTAAACGATAGTATATTATCAAAAAAAATAAAAATTAAATTATCAACCTTAACTTCAATAAAAAATAGATTATCAGAAAATAATTATTTTAGAAAATTGTCTGTTCCTCTCCTAAATAATCTTGGTTGTGAACTATTAGCTGTGATTTATACCCAATTTAACCCAGTGATTCCATTAGAAGATAGGGTAAAAACAACAAAACAAACAATCGAAGTTTTTGAAGAGATATTTTTTTCCGCAGGTGAACAAGAAAAAGGTTTTTCTATTAGCATTTCAAATAATTATTCTAATATAGGTAGAATTAATGAAATAAGAACTAAGACATTTGGTAAAGTTGGTCTTCTTGAAGATAAATATCCAAATGAAATAATATTTCCTTTTAAAATAAGTCATATTAATCGTTTTTTTGACTACTCTAGAGTTTTAAAAAATTTTTTTAAAATAGATGATATAGATGATGATAAAAAAAGAATGGATTGGTTTAAAAACGGATCATTTTTTGACCTTTCAGAAAAAGAAAAAAGAGTTTACTCTGCATTAATCGAACTACCTGATGAAACAAATCAGACAATCGGAGACAAAATTGGTATATCTCGACATACTGTTTCAAGGATGAAAAAAAAGTTTTTTGAAAATGATCTAATAAGACAAATCACACTTCCAAACCTTGAAAAACTTGGTTTTGAAATACTTGCTTTCTATCCAATTAATTTTAATCCAAAAAAATCACCATCAATAAAAGACATTGATATACTTGATACAGATTCTACTATTTTTCTAGCTAGAAGACAATTTCAAACTGTTGCAATATCAGCATATCCTACGTACTTAGATTACAAGGAGGATAAAATGAATAAAATCCGTTTTCTTAAAGAAAATGATTTCATTAGTTACACGCCTTTGGTTGGAAAATATATGTTCGATAGAATGATGATAATAAAAGATTTTAATTTTGCATCAATTTCTAAAAAAACACTGGGTTTGATTTGATAAAATGCATATGAAGAAAAATGGGAAAAAATTATTATACTTTAATCTTATTTCCGCAATCCATCCCAATTACGATAATATAGGGGTAAAGTTTGATGACTATTGTCATCCTATATTGAAAGAATATAAAATATATAGAAAAAATAGAAATAATTTAAAAATAAATAGAAATATTTTGAAAAAAAATCTTGGAGGAAAATAAAAGATGCCAGAAGAAGAAACAGTCCCTGTTTTCAGGCCAAATGATAATTTCAGATCAAAAGCCTACATAAAAAGCATGGATGAATATAAAAAAATGTATGAGGAATCAATAAATAAACCAGAAGATTTCTGGGGAAAACTAGCTGAAGAACACGTATCATGGTATAAAAAATGGGATACAGTAAGAAACTTCAATTTCAAAGAAGGAAAGATTAAATGGTTCGAAGGTGCAAAACTAAATGTAACCTATAACTGTCTTGATCGTCATGTTGAAAATGGTCATGGTGATGATACAGCAATTATATGGGAAGGAAATGAACCAACTCAAACTAAGAAATTTACCTATAAGGAACTTCTAGATGAAGTTCAAAAATTTTCAAATGTGCTAAAATCAAAAGGAATTAAAAAAGGAGATAGAGTTTGTATTTATCTTCAAATGGTTCCAGAGCTTGCTATTTCAATGCTTGCATGTGCAAGAATTGGAGCAATACATTCAATTGTTTTTGGAGGATTTTCTGCTGATTCACTTAGTGATAGAATTAATGATTCAGAATGTAAAATGCTTATCACACAAGATGCAGGTGTTCGTGGTGCAAAACCACTTCCAATGAAAACAACAGCTGATAAGGCAGTTGAAAAAACACCAACTATTGAAACTGTAGTTGTTGTTAACAGAATGGATCAAGATGTTAAGATGACTGATAAAGACTGCTGGTGGCATGAAGAAATGCAAAATGCTGATTCAGAATGCGAAGCTGTTGAGATGGATGCAGAGGATCCATTATTTATTCTATATACATCTGGATCTACTGGTAAACCAAAAGGAGTTCTTCACACAACAGGTGGTTATCTAGTTTATACTGCTGTTACACATAAATATGTTTTTGATTATCATGAAGGAGATATATATTGGTGCACAGCTGATATCGGTTGGATTACTGGCCATTCATATATTGTGTATGGTCCATTATGTAACAAAGCAATAACTGTTATGTATGAGGGCGTTCCAAATTATCCTGATTGGGGTAGATTCTGGGCCATATGTGAAAAACACAACATTGATATTTTCTATACAGCACCTACTGCTCTTAGAGCTCTTATGAGACAAGGTGATAAATGGGTAGAAGAACATGATCTAAGCAGTCTTAGATTACTTGGTACTGTTGGTGAACCAATAAAAAGTGCTGAATGGAACTGGTATTATAATGTTGTTGGAAACAAACGCTGCCCAATTGTTGATACATGGTGGCAGACTGAAACAGGCGGAATACTAATAACACCTCTTCCAGGTGCAACACCATTAAAACCAGGTAGTGCAACATTTCCGTTCTTTGGAGTAGAACCAGTTCTAATGGATGATAACGGTAAAGAAATACCTGGAAACGATGTATCAGGAAATCTTGCAATAAAAACAGCTTGGCCTGGTATGATGAGAACAGTATATGGTGATCATCAAAGATTCAAAGATACATATTTTTCAATGTATCCAGGATATTATTTTACAGGTGATGGATGTCTAAGAGACGAAGATGGATATTACTGGATAACTGGACGTGTTGATGATGTCATAAATGTTTCAGGGCATAGAATTGGAACAGCTGAAGTTGAAGGAGCTCTTGGAAAACATCCAAAAGTTGCTGAAGCAGCAGTTGTTGGATTCCCACATGAAATTAAAGGACAAGGAATATATGCTTATGTTACGCTTAAAGCAGGTATGAAAGTCGATGATAATCTGACAAAAGAGCTGGTAAACACAGTTAGATCAGAAATAGGAGCTATTGCAAGTCCAGACAAGATACAATTCACCGAAGGACTTCCAAAGACACGTTCCGGAAAAATCATGAGACGTATCCTACGAAAAATTGCTGAAGGCGAAGTTGATAAACTTGGTGATACAAGTACACTTGCTGACCCAAGTATCGTTGACACACTTGTAGAAAACAAACAATAAGAGATTTTCAAAAAAATCTCTTTTTTTCTTTTTTTTAAAACCAAAATTCTTTTTTAATAAAATACATACCATATTTTGAAAATAATGGAATTCGAAAGTATTAGGGGAGGAATAATTGAGCTTATAAGAAAAGCTGAAACTGAACTTCCAAATGATGTTATTATTGCATTAAAAAAAGCATATAATATTGAAGAGGGTATTGCAAAAATTCAGATTGAAAATATTTTAAAAAACATAGAACTGTCAAAAAAAACAAATCGTCCTATGTGCCAGGATACGGGTGTTCAGACTTTTTTCATTAAAGCTGGTGTTGAATTTCCATATATTGGAAAATTAAAAGAAATAATTACTGATGCAGTAAAAAAAGCAACAGAAGATATTCCTTTAAGACCAAATACTATTGACCCAATTACAAAATATAAACATAAAGATAACACTGGTGAGTATATCCCTGCTATAACATGGGATTTTGTTAATGGAAGTGATGTTTTAATAACTGCTATTCCAAAAGGAGCTGGTAGTGAAAACATGAGCAGACTTGTTATGCTAAAGCCAGCTGATGGAATTGATGGTGTAAAAAAATTTGTAGTAAGTGAGATGATAAAAGCTGGTGGAAATCCTTGCCCTCCAACTGTGGTTGGTATTGGTATTGGCGGTGGAGCTGATCTTGCTATGAAACTTGGTAAAAAAGCTCTTCTCAGGCCCGTTGGAAAAAGACATATTGATAAAGATATTGCAAAAATTGAGGAAGAACTAATTAGTTCTATTAATAAAACAGGTATTGGTCCTATGGGACTTGGTGGGAAAACTACTGTTTTAGATGTTCATATCGAAAAAGCTCCTCGGCATCCAGCAAGTCTACCTGTTGGTCTGGTTGTTCAATGTTGGGCTGATAGAAGATCAGAGATGATAATTCATAATGATGGAAAATGGGAGGTAAAATAAATGGAATATTATTTTGATCTACCTGTTTCAGATGATGATATTAAAAAACTTCATATTGGAGATATAATTTATGTTTCTGGTGACATATTTACCGCAAGAGATGCAGCTCATAAAATGATGCTTGAAAATCCAAATATTATACCAGTTGATGTTTCAGATATGGCTCTTTATCATTGTGGTCCTCTTATGAATAAGAAAAATAAAGAATGGTCGGTTGTATCAGCAGGTCCAACTACTAGCAGTAGGATGGAGATATTCGAAAATGATTTTATTAAAAAATTTAAAATAAATCTCATAATTGGTAAAGGATATATGGGAAAAGATACTCAAAAAGCATTACAAAAATATATATGTATATATGCAACTTATACAGGTGGTGCAGGAGCACTAGCAGCTGATAGAATAAAAAAAGTAAAAGATGTTTATCTTCTTGATAAACTTGGAATGGCAGAGGCCATATGGGTTTTTAATGTAGAAAATTTTGGTCCACTTGTGATATCAATGGATTCATATGGTAAAACATTATTTAAAAGGTGAAAAAAATGGCTTTTAATGTTGAAGAAACAACAGTTGTGATTAAAGAATTTATAAAGACTTATCTTAAAAATTCTGGTTTAAATAAAATTGTAGTTGGGATATCTGGGGGAATTGATTCAGCTGTTACAGCTATTCTTGTTTCTGAATCAATTGGTAGAAAAAATGTTAGATTTATCTTTCTACCAGATGATACAACACCTAAAAAAGATATTCAACATATAGATTTATTATCTGAAAAATTTAATTTTAAAATTGAAAGAAAAAATATTACAAAAATTATAGATATGATTTCAAATAACTGTATTTTAAAACCAGATCTATACGCAATTGCAAATATTAAAGCAAGAACTAGAATGATTATTTTATTTGAATATGCAAATATGAATAATGCATTAGTATGTGGTACATCAAATAAATCCGAGATTTTAGTTGGATATTTTACAAAATATGGGGATGGTGGGGTAGATATTATGCCAATAGGTGATCTATATAAAACACAGGTTTATGATATTGCAAGATTTTTAAAGATACCCGAAGAAATTATTAATAAAAAACCAACAGCAGGTTTAATTAAAGATCAATGTGATGAATACGAGTTAAAAATTTGTTATGAAAAACTTGATAAAATTTTGATGGGCCTAGAAAAAAAGATGAATATAGAAAAAATCTCAAAATTTGCTGATGTACAAAAATCTGAAATTGAAAGAATTAAGAAAATGAGGATTCTTAGTCAACATAAAAGAAGGACTCCTATGATTCCAAAAATAGGTATTCGTACTGTTGGTCTAGATTGGAGAAATCCAAATCAATTAGGTTGAATATATAAATATATATATTTTATAAAAAACGTAGAAAAATATAAAATAATGTTTATTATATTCATGCAATGGGTAATCTTAGATGAAAAATAATTATATTTTATTATTTCTTATAATAATTTTAATTTTTTCAACTAGTTTTTCAAATGCATCAAAAATAAATATCAATAAAAATGAAATACAAAATAATACAAATTTCACTGAAAAAACTAATGTTGATAGTTTATCTAAATTTAAAAATCCTTGTGATAAAGATATATTATACCCTCTTTCAACAAATCCAGTTATTGTAGAAAAAGGAAAAAATTTTGATATTATCATTAAGACAAATAGTTTTGATAATATTTTTGTATATATTTCTACTGCCTATGAACCTGTTGTAGATGAAATTGATTTATTAGTAAATAATGTTGAAGAAATAAATGATGAATACCATTTGAATGTATTTGTACCATTTGATACACCTAATGAACTATATAATTTAACTGTGATCATTCAAAGAGATAATAATTATAAAACATATAGCAGGCCAAGAGCTGTAAATGTTGTTGAAAAAATTGATGATGATTTCAATTTTATTCATATTACTGATCTTCATGCAGGTGATCCACGTGGTTTTTTAGAAAGCATCCGTGAAACACTTGGTTTTAGATCAATTAAAAAATGTATAGAAGAAATCAATCTTTTAAAACCAGATTTTGTATTAATATCAGGAGATCTTGTTTTTGGTCAGATCTACCCATTTGAATATAATTGTGAATATAAGAAATGTTTTGAAATTATTCAAATGTTTGATGTACCAACATATGTTTCACCTGGCAATCATGATGGATATAGAAGAATACTTGAAGATGGACTTGTTTTTTGGCAGAAATACTTTGGTCCACTTTATTATTCATTTGATTATGGTGATTACCATTTCCAATCAATAAATTCTTATGATATGCCAGCTCTTATGAGATTTACCTTTTTATTTATACCTCTTAACTGGGGTGGAAGCATAAGTGATAGTCAACTATCATGGATTGAAGATGATTTAGAAGAAAATACAGATAAAAATATGACATTTATGTTCATGCATCATAATCCAATATGGGATACAAAATCTGATTCTTTAATCAAAATGGGCTATAAAAATAGGAGAAACCTGCTTGATTTAATAGATGAATATAATGTTGATATAGTCCTTGCAGGACATGTTCATTATGATAGTGTAAATACAGTTAATGATACGATTTATATTACTACAACTACACCTGAAAGTGAAATTAGAGTTGAGGATGGATACTGGGGATATAGACTTGTTGAAATTGAAGATGATGAAATTAAATCATTTAACTATAAGGATCCAAAATATTCAATTCCATCATATCAAATTGGTTATGAACATGTTAGCCCATTTGAAATTAAAATTACAAATAATTTAGATGAAGATATTACAGCTCATGTAAAATTTGTTGTCCCAAGAGGATTTTATTTAGTTCAATATGGATATCAAGAAGGATATAGAAATAATCATGTTTTAAGTGAAATTTATGCATATGCAACAATTGAAGCAAACAGTGAAAAAAATATTAAAATAATTGAGATTTTTATTGAATAGAGAATTTTTCACCTGTTAATCGTTCATATGCTTCAATATATTTATCTGTTGTACCTTTGACAACATGTTCTGGGAGATTTGGTGGGCTACTATTCTTATCCCATCCTGTCTCCGATAGATAATCTCTTACATATTGTTTATCAAAACTAGGTTGTTTTTCACCAGGTTGATATTTATCCTCAGGCCAGAAACGTGAGCTATCAGGAGTTAGTACTTCATCAATTACAATTATTTGATCATCTATTTTTCCAAATTCAAACTTGGTATCAGCGATAATAATTCCTTTTCCCCTTGCATATTCTGCTCCTTTATTATACATCTCAAGACTGATTTCTTTTATCTTCTCTGCATCATCTTTTCCAATTAGTTTTACCATCTCTTCATAACTAATATTTTCATCATGACCAGTTTCTGCCTTTGTAGATGGTGTGAATAATGGTTCTTCGAATTTTTCTGATTCCTTCATTCCATCTGGAAGTTTTATTCCACATACTGTCCCATCTTTTTGATAAGATTTCCAAGCTGAACCAGAAATATAACCACGAACTATACATTCAACAGGGAATGCCTCTGCTTTTTTTACAATCATACTTCTACCTGATAATGTATCATTATGATCTCTTAGATCCTCTGGAAAGTCAGAAATATTGGAACTTATCATCTGATTTGGAATTTTATCTTTGAAAAAATCAAACCAGAATTTTGATATCTGAGTTAGACAAACTCCTTTATATGGAATTGGTTCATGTAAAACATAGTCAAAAGCTGAAATCCTATCAGTCATAATAAGTAATAGTTCATTATTTAGCTCATATACGTCTCTTACTTTACCTTTCTTAAAAACCTTTAATGGTAGATTTGTTTCTGTTACAACATTCATATAATTATATGTCTCCCCAATTATTTTTTTTAGTGAATCTCTGCACCTTTTTTAATTTTTTTGTCTGATTTTATAATGTTTTCCTTTGTTTTTAGAATCTTACCATTGTATTCTACTTTTTGGTCTTTATTTATTATCATTTTTACTTTTGAAAAATCCTCAAATTCAAGTATTTTCTCAGGGTTCTTTATAATACCATCAATTATTACATGTTCACCTGGATCTGATTCACCAGGATCTAAAAGTGAACAATTTTTTTCATCATCTTCAGCAGCAAGTAACATACCATTTGATGTTACACCGCGGATCTTAGCTGGTTTGAGATTTGTTACAACAATAATATTTCTATTTTTCATTTCATCAATTGTATAATATGGTTTCATACCAGCTACAATTACTCTTTTACCAAGATCACCAAGATCTACATGCATCATATATAATGTATCTGCATTTGGATGATCTTTTATAGCAACTATTTTTCCAACTCTTAGATCTAATTTTGAAAATGGGTCTTCTTCTTTCATAAAATCCTGCAACTCAAGTTTTTTAAATAAAGGTTTGGGCCTATCTATCTTTATTCCTTCTTTTATCTCTTTTTTTGCCATGTCCCATTTTTGCATATGGACGCTATCTGAATTACCAAGATTCTTCCATATTATATCAGATGAAAAAGGAATAAATGGTGCCATAAAAACTGATAAAGCATTAATGATTTTTAGACAAATATGTAACACATGTCCACATTGTTCTTTATCATCTTTTATAAGCTTCCATGGTTGTTTTGAATCAAAATATTGGTTCCCAAACTGAGCCAGACTCATAGATGATCGAAGAGCTATTTTAAAGTTACATTTAAAAAGTGATTCAGAAACTTGAATTGATATTTCATCAATTTTCTCTATAACCTTTTTATCAGAATCATCCATTGTTTTTAACTTTGGGATCTCGCCATAGTTTTTTGCTGTAAAAGTTAAAACTCTATGAATAAAATTACCATAAGCACCAACAAGTTCATCATTGTTTTTTGCAATGAAATCATCCCACATCCAGTTTGTATCCTTATTTTCAGGCATATTTATTGATAGATAATATCTAATAGCATCTACATCAAATTCTTTTATAATATCTGGAACCCAAAGAGCAACTCCTCGGCTTTTTGAAAACTGTTCACCTCCAAGTCGAAGATATTCATTTGCAGGAATATCATAGGGTAATTGCAAATCATGTTCATATCCCATGATTATTGATGGCCAAATAATTGTATGAAAAGGAATGTTATCTTTTGCAAGGAAATAATAATGTTTTGAATCCTTATTTTTCCACCATTCCTCCCATCTGCTTTCACTGCCTTGTTTTTTTGCCCATTCAATACTTGCAGATAAATAACCAATTACTGCATCAAACCATACATAAATTCTTTTATCATAAAAACCTTCAACTGGTACTTTTACTCCCCAGTTAATATCCCTTGTTATTGCTCTATCTTTTAGACCATTTTTAAGCCAGTTTTCTGTAAAATTTTTAACACTTGCCTTCCAATGTTTTTTATCCTCCATCCAATCTAAAAGATTTTTTTCAAATTTACTTAGAGAAAAAAAGAGATGTTCACTTTCTTTTACTTCAGGTGTTCCCCCGCATATTTTACATCTTACTTTTTTTAGATCTTCAACATCAAGTAGTTTTCCACATTCATCACATTGATCTCCACGTGCTGATTCATTACCACAAAATGGACAGGTACCTTCGATATATCTGTCCGGGAGATGCCTTTGGCAGTTTTTACAATAATATGATTCAACTGTTTTTTTATAAATATAACCTTTTTCATAAAGTGTTTTAAAAATTTCTTGAACTATTTCTGAATGATTTTTTGTTGTAGTTCTTGTAAATAGATCAAAGCTGATCCCCATCTGTTTCATGTTTTCAGTATGTTCTTTGTTAAAACGATCTACAATATTTTGAGGAGTTGTTTTTTCTTTATCAGCTGAAATTGTAATTGGTGTTCCATGTTCATCACTGCCTGATACCATAAGTACATCATTACCCTGCATTCTATTATATCTTGCAAAGATATCAGCAGGTAGATAACAACCGGCTATATGGCCTAAATGAAGTGATCCATTTGAATATGGCCAGGCGACACCAATATAAATTTTTTCTTCTGTCATAGGATTATTCCTTAAGCCGTATATTAGCACAACATTTAAATATGGCGCAAAGCCTATATATAATTGAAAGTATTAAAAATAAGATATTAGTTTAATTTGAAAGATAGCACCAAGTTTGGTGTGTTTAATAAGTTTAGTGATAATATTCACATTTAACCGCTTAATGATCATATGCAAATTAATAAATTCGCTAAAGAAAGTGAGAGGTAAAACACCTATTAACCATTAATTATGATAAAGGCGGATATAGGTGCTATTTTTTCAAAGGTTTAACTAAAGAAATAATTTGAGGTGTAAATAGTATGGTAATTGATCCTGCAACAACAAAATACATGATTAAAGCTCATATTAAAGCAGATGGTATTATTGAAAAATCTGATGTAGTTGGTGCTATTTTTGGCCAGACAGAAGGATTACTTGGTGATGAACTTGATCTTCGTGAACTACAAAGATCGGCAAGAGTTGGAAGAATAGAGGTTGAACTCGAATCAAAGAATGGTAAAAGTGAAGGAACAATCACACTGCCAACCAGTCTTGATAAAGTTGAAACTGTTATTCTTGCAGCAGCTTTTGAAAGTATAGATCGCGTGGGTCCTTGTAAAGCAATGATTAAAGCTGAAGAAGTCGAAGATGTAAGAGTTGCTAGAAGAAAGAAAGTGATTGATAGAGCAAAAGAATTATTAAACAAGGTAATCGAGGAAGGAAAAGTCGAAGGTGAAAGCATTGCTGATAATGTTCGTCAAGCTGTGCAAGTAGAAGAGATAACTCACTATGGCCCTGAACATTGTCCAGCTGGACCAAATATTGAGAAAAGTGATGCGATAATATTAGTTGAAGGTCGTAGAGATGTATTAAACCTTTTGAAATATGGTATTAAGAATTCAATAGCTGTAGGTGGAACAAATATTCCAAAAAGCGTTATCAATCTTACTAAAGAAAGAGTTACCACTGCTTTTGTAGATGGAGATAGAGGTGGAGAACTAATATTAAAAGAACTTCTCCAATCAGCTGATATTGATTTTGTAGCAAGAGCTCCACAAACAAGAGAAGTTGAAGAAATACCACAAAAACTAATAATGAAATCTTTGAAAAATAAGATTCCCGCAGAACAATACGCTGAGATGTTTGACATAAAACTTGATAAAAAAGAAAATGATAAACAAGATAAATTTAAAAAAGATAATAAACAGGAAAATAAACAAGAACCAAAACAAGAATCTAAAAAGGAATCAAAGAAAGAATCAAAATCAAAAGAAAAGATAATGTCAGATAAACAAAAGAAATACGGTAAAATACTTGATGATATAAGTGGTTCTTTAAAAGCTGTTCTTTTTGATAATAATGACAAAGAAATCAAAAAAATTCCTGTACGTGAATTAACAGATGCATTAAAGAAAAGAAATAATATTTCAATAGTTGTTTTTGATGGAATTATTACTCAGAGACTTCTTGATATTGCCAATAATAAAAACGTAAAAGAAATCGTTGGAATTAAGATGGGTAATGTTGTTAAAAAACCAAGTAATGTATTAGTTTTGACAAAAAAAGAACTTGAAAGTTAAAAGAATTCTTAATTTTAACATTTAATTTCTTTTTTATTTTTTTTGTTTTAAAATAATTTTTTTTGTTATAATTGCAAACCCGAATAAAGAACTTATATTTAAACTCTTTACAGAAAAAAATTTAAAGGCTTTTTTTTATTTATAATAAACTTGTTTGTTTTGATGGTGGAAGAATAACAATGCAGAAAGATGAACTTATTCAATTACATACGTTTTTGATACAACTAAAAACCCATTTAGAAGAAATAGTTGGGGGAAATGGTGGAGCTGAGTTTCAATTTTATGATGAATTAGATGTTACACCATATCAGGTATATAAATCTAAAAGAGAACATAAACTAGCAGTATTCACACTAAGTAAAGGCATAGCTGATCTTCTAAGCAACAATCACTGCCCAGGTCTTGAAAAAATAAGTACCAGACTTGAGCTTATGAGTGAGAGATTCATGACTAACAAAGAAAAAGAGTTAATGTTTCAAAAATAAATAATTTTTTTTTTCTTAAATTTCTTTTTTCATAATAAATGCATCTTCACCATTTTGATAAAAAGATTTTATCCTTTCCATTTCTTTAAAACCGTTTTTTTTATAAAAAATAATAGCAGATGTATTTTCTGTTCTAACTTCCAGCTCTACAGAATTTATAGAAATTTTTGATAGTTCATGTAAAGCATTATTTAGTATTTTTGAGCCGATTCCTTTTTTACGAAATCTATCATCTACGGCTAGCATTAAGATACGGCCATTATCATCATAAGAGTTAACAGCAACGATAAAACCGATTATTTTATGGTTGTTTTCAGCTACAATAAAACCCTCTGGAAATGATTCATAAAAATAATTAAAAATACTAGGATTATATGTTTCAGTTAGACATTTATTTGCAATTTTTAATACAGAATAAATATCATTTGGTTGAAATTTTTTTATATTAATCATTCTTACACTTTATCATCAATTAATAATTTAAATAACTATCATATGTCGGTATCTTTAAATCCCCTTTTCCTATTTCATAAAACTCCCAGGAGGTAAAAATAATTATGCCATTAGATGATATTATTGTAACAAGAACTATTTTTAACCGTTTTTCAGATGAATTCCAGGATTTTATTGAGGTTGATGTAGCAATTGCTGGTGGTGGACCAGCAGGACTTATTGCTGCAAAATATCTTTCAGATGCAGGTAAAAAAGTTGTTTTGTTTGAACGTAAACTCTCCATAGGTGGTGGAATGTGGGGGGGAGGTATGACTTTCCCTGTTATTGTTGTTCAGGATGAATCAAAACATCTTCTTGAAGAAGTTGGAATAAAAGTTAAAAAAGAAACAAAGGGATATTATAGTGCTGACTCAATAGAATCAGTATGTAAACTATGTGCATCAGCAGTTGATTCAGGTACACGTATTTTTAATGCAATATCTGTTGAAGATGTACTACTTGATAAAAACAAAAAAATAAATGGTTTTGTAATAAACTGGAGTACAGTTGAGGCAGCTGGGCTACATGTAGATCCATTATCTATTCGTGCAAAATATTGTATTGATGCAACGGGTCATCCATCAGAGGTATGTAGGATTGTAAGAAAAAAATGTGGTCCATTAAATACAAAAACTGGGAACCTCGAAGAAGAAAAATCAATGTGTGCTGATATTGGTGAAAGAACCGTTGTTGAGAACACAAAAGAAGTATATCCTGGTCTTTATGTTACAGGAATGTGTGCAAATGCGGTGTATGGTAGTCAGCGTATGGGCCCAATTTTTGGTGGCATGCTTTTATCTGGTAAAAAAGCAGCAGAAGAAATACTTAAAAAATTAAAATAAATTTTTTTTAAATATTTATAGAAATGTCGATATTGATCCAAAGAAAATAATTAAAGCTACTACGATTGGAACGCAAACAAGTGTTGTCCAAGTAACTACATGAGCGGTTGATTTTTTATCAATACCATATGGAATTAAAAACATATTGGTACTAGTAATCGGTAAAAATGAGTTAATAATAATTACAACAAACCAAGGTGCTAAAATAAATCCTAGCATATACAATGGGATAAATATTATAGCAGTAATTAAAGGAGTTATTATTACGGTCATTAAAAAAATATGTCTAACCCAACTCCAGTGATCTCCTTTTTCACCTTTTTTATCAAGGCCTATTAGTTTTTTTAGCTCTACTTTTTTAAGATCATTTGGATGAATACCAGCTCCAACATAATAAAGTGCTGCTGGAATTGTTATTGCGGTATAAAGTGTTAAAATTGTATTTGCTTCATATCCAAGAAGTTCAGATGAGGTTTGATAAGTTGATTTTTGAACAATTATTCCTAATAATACAAATATAATTAGATACCAAGGATAAAGTTTTAAAAACCATGGAAGAGCTTTAACATTTTTAACATTCTTCTTATTTTTATTTTCCTTCCTATGTAGATATGAAAGATATGCAGGTATTGCAGCAAAAAGGGCTATTCCAACAAGTGCCATGTTTATTGCTGCTGGGACTCTCCATGCTTCAACTCCAAGCATCATACTACCAATGAATGCGGAACTACGACCTTGATTTGTTAGAATTGTTTTATAATAAAGATTTTTACGCTGACCAGTTAATCCAAACTTATCAATACTATATTTTGCATAGATAAACGCAATCATATACATTAAGGCAATAATTGATATTACAATTATTGAAAACTCAATTTCTTCAGCACCAAATGATGTATTTAGAAAAATCCTGAAGATAAGAACTGGTACGAAAAAGAAAAGGATCATTAATCCAATTTTTTTCATAAGTTTATCAATTTGTCCTCTACCCATGAGTTTTCCAAGTATTATTGTTAAAATAAAACCGATAAGTATCCATGGGAGAGTCCAAAGACCAGAAATATAAGGTATAATTACGTTGTTTATTTGATTAAACATATTTTTTCCCTCACCTAAAAAATAAAATATTTTTTTTAATTTTTTAACGTTCTATAACACGTTTAGCTTTACCTGTGGTCCTCTCAATTGTTTTTGGTTCAATTGCTATTACTTTAACATGTAAGTTTAAAATTGAATAAATCTCATTTTCTGCGGCTTTTTCAAGTATTTCAAGATCACCTTTTCTCCATCTCTCATCTGTTGGTTCAATTTCTACAGTTAGCTCTGTTATGTCACCTTTTTTTGTCTTTACAATCTGATAGAATTCACTTACACCTGGCACCTGCATTAGACCTGCTTCTATCTGACTTGGAAAAACTATTACTCCTTTAACTTTCATCATATCATCTGATCTTCCTTTTATACGTGATTGTATAGGAAGTGTTCTTCCACATTCACATGTATCTTCATATATTGTTGCAAGATCTTTTGTTCTAAATCTAATTGCAGGAAATGCTTCTTTTGTAAGTGTAGTAAATACTAATTCACCCTCTTCACCTGGTTCAAGTGTTTCACCTGTCTTTGGATCTATGATTTCAGCTAGGAAATGATCAGCATTAATATGCAGTTTCTTATGTTCACATTCTGATACAACCCCTGGTCCAATAATTTCTGTAAGGCCATAATGTTCAGCTGCATGAATACCCCATCTTTTCTCAACACTTGATCTCATCTCCTCAGACCATGCTTCAGCACCAAATGTACCAATTTTTAATTTAAAATCAGATTTCGGATCAAAACCCATTTCTTCAGCTACTTCTGCAATATACAATGAATAACTTGGTGTTGCTGCAAGAACGGTGCTTCCAAAATCCTTCATGACTTTAATCTGACGTTGAGTGTTACCAGAAGAAATTGTAATTACCATTGAACCTATTTTTTGAGCTCCCTTTTCAAAACCATGAGCACCAGTAAAAAGACCATACCCATATGAGTTTTGTAAACGATCTGATTTTCGTACACCATTTGCATAAAGAGCACGAGCCATAACCTCGCCCCAAAGATCTACATCATTTTGAGTATATGGTCCAACAACTGGTTTTCCAGTTGTACCACTACTTGCATGTACTTCAACGATTTCATCAATTTCGGTACATACAAGACCAAATGGATAATATTCCCTTAAATCATCTTTTGTTAAAAGAGGAAGTTTTTCAATATCTTCAAGTTTTTTGATATCAGATGGTTTAACACCAGCGCCTTCAAATTTTTGTTTGTAATATTTATTTTTTTCATATACTCTTTTTACAAGTTGTTTTAATCTTTTTAACTGAAGTTCTTTTAGGTTTTTTATGGGCATACTCTCTATTTTTTTATCCCACATATCAGATGTCATAAGTAATTATTCCTCCCTTTTTATTGTAAAATCAACCTTCCTAATATACTAACTTATTATAATAATTTTGAAAAAATTGTATATACTAATAATCTATTTTTTTATACCATATTATATTTAATAATTGCATAGGAGTGATTAAGATATCAAAAATACTTGTTCTAGGTTCAGGTCAGATGGGAAGAGCAATAGCATATGATCTATCAATTTTTTCAGATTTTAAAAAAATTACGATATGTGATAAAAAGTCTAATATAAAAAATTTGAATGATGAAAAAATAAATTTTTTAAAACTTGATGTTTCAGATGAAAATAAAACAAAGAAGTGTTTCCAAGAATATGATACAGTAATATCAGCAGTACCATATCTTTTCAACTATGATCTAACCAAAATATCTATTGACACAAATACAAATTTTCTTGATCTTGGAGGAAATAATACTATTGTTGAAAAACAAAAAAATTTATCTGATAAAGCAGAAAAACAAGATGTAACCATAATTCCTGATTGTGGTTTAGCACCAGGTCTGGTATCAATTATTACAAAAGATATATATGAAACATTAGATGAGGTCAAATCAGTTCATTTAAGAGTAGGAGGTCTTCCTCAAAAACCAAAACCACCATTAAATTATCAAATTGTTTTCTCCCCAAATGGTCTTTTAAATGAATATATCGAGGATGCAATAGTCCTTGAAGATGGAAAAATAATGAATAAAAAATCTATGACTGAGGTTGAAAAAATATTTTTTCCAAAACCATTTGATGAGATGGAGGCTTTTATCACCTCCGGTGGATGTTCCACTCTTCCATATTCATATAAGGATAAAATTTGTAATCTTGATTATAAGACAATTAGATATCCAGGTCATTGTGAAAATTTTAAAAAATATTTTGATCTAAAAAAACCTAGGGAAATTTTAATGGATGAGATTAGTAAAAATATTCCAAAAAATGGAAAAGACCTAGTGCTTTTAAAAGTGTTTGGAGATGGACTACTTGATGATAAAAAAACATTTTTTGAATACAATATGATTGATTACTATGATGAAAAAAACAATATTACTTCAATGATGAGAACAACAGGATATCCGGTGTCAATAATAGCTCAGATGATTGATAAAAAAGAAATTAAAAAAACTGGTGTTTTTTGTTGTGAAGAAATAATTCCAATAAAATCTTTTTTTAATGATCTGAGAAAACGTAATATAAATATTGATAAGAAAATTAGTTAGAATTATGGAGTGTGTAGATATTTCTATGGATGTTGATAAGAATTTTACAAATAATAAAAAAAATTCTATGAAAAAACTAGATTTAGCAAAAAAAGAAAATAAGGTGGATTCTGGTATAATTCCTATTATTGATTTGATAAATAATTCTGATAAATATTATACTAGTAGTAGTTGTGCAGGTAGAATTGTATTAATTGAACTTCCCCGTATCGGTGATAAAGTAAATGCAAAATTTTTAGGTAAATGGCATAGGAAAATTAATCTTAATGATATAAAATCAGCATTTGAAAAAGCAAGTAAGGGTTATATCTTTTTTCTTGCTCAATCACCAATAATTCATGTTTATTGCAGTAGTTCTGATGATGCTGATGGATTAATTAAACAAGCTGTTTCATCTGGTTTTAAACATAGTGGTATTAAAACTTTGAAAAATAAGTTTATAGTTGAGATTAATAGTACTGAACGTATTGATACACCAGTTGGAATTGATGGAAATTTTTTTTGTGATGATGATTTTTTAGAATTGCTTATTAAGATTTCAAATGATATTTATGATAAATCAACAAAAAAATTATCACGTTTAAAATATAATTTTAAAGAAATGTTTAAGTACTAACAAAACAACGCATTATTTAGGTTTAAAAAATAATGTCACAAAATACAAAATCATGTTTAATAATCGCAGCATCAACAATCCTAACAATTATGTTAGCATTTTGTATTGCAATTTCAATTCATCTTAAAAATTATGAATTATTTAGAAATATGATATTGGTTGGAATTATAATATCAGTTGTTATTGTATATATATCAATTGAAAATTTAATATCAAATATTAAATTTGAAAAAAATAAGAAAAAGTCACGAGAGGATAATATAAAAAATTATTATCAATATCAACAGCTTTTAAATCCACCTGAAATTGATAATTGAAAAAAAATATTTTTTTTAGTTGTAACTTGTATGTGCAAGCCATGCATCTTTTGGTATTTTATTATATATAGAAAATTCTTCTTTTTTCTTTTTTTCTTCTGCTGCTTGTTTTATCATATTATTATCAAATGACCAGTAATATTTTCTAATGAATTTTCCTTTTTCTTTTATTTCTTCTCTTCTAATTTTTAGTAGTTTTTCTCTTTGAAGTTCATAAAAAAGTGCTCTAGAATATTTATCTATTGACATATCTTCGATTTCTTTTTTACCATCAAATATTCCTTCTACTGTTTTTGCTAGTTTTTTTGCATCTTCTGTTTGCATATTGAATTTCTTTTGTAGGGCTTTTACTAGTAGTTTTTTCATAGATGTCAATCCTCACAACAATTTTTATTCTGTTTTTTTTATTATAAATGGTTTATTGTACAATCATTATCAGAAAACAGTTTTTCACCTCCGAATGTTTTAAATTATGGGTCTATATACCAGTTGCTTGAAAAAAATAAGACTAAAATTTAGTATATGGCGGAGGAATAAATGATATGTCTCATAAAAGATTATATATACCAGGTCCAACTGAGGTTAGAAAAGAAGTAATTGAAGCCATGAATGATTGGGTTATCGGCCATAGATCAAATGATATGACTGATTTATTTACAACAATCACAGAGGATACTCAAAAATTTCTTGATACAAAAAATGATTTAATTATACTTTCTGCATCAGGAACAGCTTTTATGGAAAGTTCTATTGGTGACTGTGTTGAGAAAGATGTTTTATGTGCAACATGCGGGAGTTTTAGTAAAAGACAAGCTGATATCGCAGAGCGACTTGGTAAAAATGTCCAAAGACTTGATTATGAGTGGGGAAACGCTGTAAAACCAGATGATGTCAGATCCGCTCTTGAAAAAAAGAAATACGATGCATTTACCTGTGTTATGAATGAGACATCAACAGGTATTAGAAATCCTATAGAAGAAATTGGTAAAGTCATTAAAGATTTTCCTGATACTCTTTTTATTGTTGATGCAATATCTTGCCTTGGTGGAGATTACATTGATATTGAAAAAAGTAATATCGATGTGATATTTACATCTGTTCAGAAATGTTTTGCAATGCCACCGGGTCTCTCTGTTTGTGTAGTAAATGATAGAGCTTATGAGAGGAGTAGCAACATAAAAGCAGGTAATTGGTACGCCTCATTAAGTAAGAATATTGATTATTATAAAAAGAAAGGACAAACACCATCCACACCAGCAGTATCTCTTATGTATGCATATAAAACTCAGATGAAACATATGCTAAAAGAAGGACATAAAAATAGATCTGATAGACATAAAAAAATGGCTGAGTTCACACAGAATTGGGCTAAAAAACATTTTGATATGTTCCCTGAAGAAGGTTATTGGTCTCAAACAGTAAGTACTATAAAAAATACTAAAGGGATAAATATTGCTGATCTAAGAAAAGAAATAAATGAAAAATATGATATGGTTTTTGCAAATGGCTATGGTAAGAAACTAAAAGAAAAAACTTTTAGAATAGGTCATATGGGTGATCATACAATTGATTCAATCAAAGAACTTACCGATGCAATCGAAGAAGTAGCAAAATTATAATCTTAATCTTTTTTATTTTTTTAATTATTTTATTTTTCTTTTTTTTTGTCATTTTGACGTTTTTACGGGTTAGATTTAAATAGAAAAAAAGACAGACCCTATCATGGCACAATGTGTCAATCTTTAGGGTGGAAGAAAAAGATGGAAAAAAGAGTTATGGTTGTAGATGATGAGCCAGACATATTAGAATCATTAAAAATGGTACTTGAACAACAAAGTTTTGATGTAGTAACAGTAGATAGCGGTAAAAAATGCCTAAAAGAACTGGAAAAAGGATTCAAAGGTGTTGTATTAATGGATCTAATGATGCCTGGGATGGATGGCTGGGAGACAATAAAAAGAATAATCGACCGAGGATATATAGATAAAGTCGGAATAAGCATTATAACGGGTAAAGGAACAAAAAATCATAATATAATGAGCGAGGTTGGATCATACATATATGATTACCTATCAAAACCACTTGATATCACAGAACTAGTAAAAAGTGTAGAAGAATGCATAAACTATCTAACAGCAAAGAATAATACATAAACAAAAATAATCTATGATCAATAAACAAAAAAAATTAATTCAAAATTTTTAACTAAATATTATTATATTTTTGACATTTTGACATTTTGACATTTTTACAAATCATTTTTAAATATAATAATCAAACTTCACATTTTTTGATCCATCCCTAATAAAAAGATGAGGGGGTCTGGAAAAAAAATAAAATAAAAACATTTCAGGCTTAATAATAAAGAAAATAATACTAGCATAAAATTCCAGGCCCTTATCACCAATCCCAAAAAAAATTTTTATTAGAATTCATCAAGTTTCTTATTTGACATACTTTTTATCAATTTTTTTGCCGTGTTCCAAGAACTCCGGGTATGTGGCGGAAGACTTCCATATTTGTCATACCATGCATATAAAAATTTTCTAGTGATTGGATCAGCTGGATAGCCACTACCAAGAGGCATTCTAAGCCTTTTTTCAAGTTTTTCAGCAATAATTTTTACTTCAGCATCCCTGCGAGTCTTTGCAAGAATACTAGCAGCTCCTACAACTGGATAAATATCATCTGCTTTATGTTTTGATATAATCTCAGTTTTAAAAGTAATATTAGACATTATATCATCTCTAAAACGATCCTCTTTTACATCAGCTGAATCAACATAACAAATCTCAGGCCTAAGTTTTTTTATAACCCGTGAAAAAGCATTTGTTTCAATTTCATTTAATGTCATAACCTTTCTCATATCATCAATATCTTTTGCAGGAATAACAAGAATCTCATATTTCACAGCAATTTCTTTTATAAATTTTTCAAGAATATTTCTTCTTCTTGGGCTTAGTTTTTTTGAATCACGGATCTTATTTTTAATAAGTTCTTTATCATCATGAAAAGTGACACCTGCAACAACAAGTGGACCTAAAACAGGACCGCGCCCCGCCTCATCTGCGCCTGATATCATATTAGTTTTGTAAAGAAGGTTTGGTAAATAGATGTTACGGAAAAAAAGATAGTCAGTTTTTTAATACTTGACTATATTCATCACAGGTTAATTGCCGCTGTAGCTTAGTCTGGTGGAGCGGCTGATTCGTAATCAGCAGGTCGAGGGTTCGACTCCCTCCAGCGGCTTCTGAAGTGCATTACTTAACTATTAAAAAATCATTTTTAAGCCATGTTTATTTTTGGGAAGTTTAATTGGTTATTCATATTTGTTATATTAAATGTGAAATCTTTATTAACAATTAGAATATAAACAATTGATGTAGTGATTTATATATGAAATTTTCAATAAGTCTACTAGTATTATTATTTGGAATTTTCCTAGTCATAGCTTCAATTATTTATTTTATTCTTACTTTTACTATATGCTTAGGTGCAGGTTTTATTCTTGGTTTTTTATGCATTAGTGCGGGTCTAAGAGAGTATAAAAAAATTAATGAAAAACCTGAAGATACCTATGATGACATTGATTATGAATAATAAAAAATAGTTTTTAAAATTTAGCCGATAACTAGAATAATAAATCTATTAATTTTTTGTAATTAAGTTAGATGTTAAACTGCAATTTTAAATAGTTTGCTAAAAATAAATATTCTTAGAACTATTAGAATAAATATTAGAATAGATAGATATATTCCTATATATCCCTTTTTATTTCCAGATTTAATTGATGTTATTGAAAAGAAAATAGTAAGGATTGAAATTGATAAACTAACAAATATATTATCAAAAATAGCAATTAATCCAAGAATACCTAAAATTGATGCATATATCCAATCATTTTTAAAATTAAAAATTGGTTTCGACATTTTAATCAGCATTAATGTTTAAACAGATTTCCAACAGTGACTTCTTTTTTCACTCCCCAAGTATCTCTTTTATCCTATTTTTTAGATCATCAATGTCAAATGGTTTAACGATATAATCAACACTAGTCATATTACCCATACCAATACTCATTGTATCTCCTTTTGCTGTCAAAAATACGATTGGTATTTTCGTTAACTTAGGGTTTTCTTTTATTTTAGCTGCAACATCCCAGCCACTCATCTCAGGCATCATAAGATCAAGTAGAATTAAATCTGGATTGTTTTTCTCGATTTTATTCATACATTCTTTTCCATCACAGCATTTAACAACATCATAGCCACATATCTCAAGCATCTGTCCTACTGTAAAAAGAATGTCGGGTTCATCATCAACAATCATTATTTTTTTACTCATTGAACTGCTTCCTCTTCTTTTTCCTTCTGTTTTAATATTTTATCTACTCTGTCAAGTAGTGTGTCTTTATCAAAAGGTTTCATTATGTAGTCAGCAAGTCCCTCATCAAGAAGTACTTGTTTTCTTTTTTCAGATATTTCAAGTACGCTCATAAATGCGACTTTTATTCTACCGGATTTCTTTTTTATACGGTTGAATACATCCCAACCACTCATACCTGGCATCATTATATCAAGAAGTACTAGATCTACATCTTCTTTTTCAAGTAGACGTAAGCATTCTTCACCACTATGAGCTGGTACTACGTTGTATCCTCCAATTTCTAGAACAGTTCGAGTTAGATCAACAATATCTGGTTCATTATCTACAACCATTATTTTTTTCATATTCTTCCCATCTCACCTAAATGATATATACGTAATGAATATAATAGTATATCAATGATATGGTTATAAAAAATTATTTATTATTAGATATTTTATTTATGTAAAAGTTTTTAACCTTGTTTTTATAATTACATGATAAAATAATAGGAGTAATAATTATTTGAGTCAGAAAAAAACAGGGTTTAAGGAAAAACTTTTTGCTCATATTGAGACATGGAGGCTTTATACTGTTATTTGGTGTGGTCTAGTGAGTCTTGCTGGATCATGTTTGATATATCAGACTTTTCCACCTGTTTTTATCGCTGTATTATCATTTTTTATCCCAATGATGGGTTGGACAGCTGGGCTTTATCTATCTGATTTTCTTGATAGAAAACTTGATTTAATTGAAAAACCTCATCGTCCTATTCCTTCGGGTAGGATTCATCCTTATGAGGCATTAACCATTGGTGGACTTTTAGCAATACTTGGTTTGTTATTATCCTTTTATCTCAGCTATTATAATATTATTTTAGTTTTTGTTGTTGCTTTACTTGTTTATTCATATACAAAGATTACAAAATCAAAAGGCATCCTTGGAAATCTTAACCGCGGTATGGTTACAGTAACAGCTTTTCTCTTTGGTGTTTTTTCAAAAAATCCATCTATTGATAATATTCCTTTTTATATCTGGCTTCTATGTTTTGTATTTCTATTTCATGACACAAATAGTAATCTTGTAGGTGCTATACGTGATATGGAAGGTGATAAAAAAGGTGGATATAATACGATTCCTGTTAAATATGGGCTAAAAAAATCCATTATTATATCTTTTATATTAACTCTCTTATGGTGGCCACTTTTGTTATTTTTATCATTTTATTATGGTTTTTTAGGTTATAATTTTTATTTAATGATTATTGTTGAAACTATTATTTTAATCTGTCTTTATGCCTATCTTATACAAACTGTTAAGAGTTATTCTAGGAAAAAAGCATTAAGATTCCATGAGTTTTTTGTAATTGAAAGAATAGTGCTTGGATCTGCTCTTATATTTGGTGTTGCTGAAGTAAAAATATCTATATTTGTGTTATTATCAGCTTTGTTGATTACTGTTTTTTCACAGATTTTACTTAGAAAGAGATATGAATTTGAGGATAAAAAATGAAGAAATGTTTAGTAACAGGTGTCTCTGGTTTTATTGGTTCAAAGATTGCTGATAGATTGATCCTTGAAGGATATAATGTAGTTGGTCTTATTCATGATAATAAACCAAAAGAAAAAAATGAAAAAATACAGTATGTATTTGGTGATATTAGAAATAAAAATTCATTAAAAGATGCTGTTAAAGATGTTGATATTGTTTTTCATTGTGCAGCAATTGTAAAAGATTATGGTCCAAAAAAAATTTTTGATGAAATAAATTACAAAGGAACAAAAAACCTTGTTGAGATATGTGAAAAAGAAGACATTGAGAAATTTGTTTTTTTAAGTCATATTCATTATGAATCAGATGAAATCACAAATCATTATACTCGTACAAAAATACAAGCTGAAAAATATCTTATAAAAAAACATAAGGAAAAAGGTTTTCCAGTTGTGATAATTAAACCAGGGAATGTATATGGCCCGGGTGCTACAACCTGGGTTTTAAGACCTCTTAAATCAATTCAGAATAATAAAATTAGGCTTGTTGATGATGGTAAAGGAATTTTTTTACATACATATATTGATAATTTAACTGATGCATTAACCCTAGCGATTAAATCAGATAATGTTCTTGGTGAGAAAATAAATATTACTGATGGTGATAACAGTGTTAATTGGAAGGATTATTTTAATTTTCTATCAGATATTTCAAATACGGAAAGGATGAATAAGAGTATTTCAAAGAATAAGGCAATGTTTTACGCAAAAATAATGGTTTTTTTAAATAAAATATTTAAAATCGAGCCATGGGTTACACCTATGGCAGTTAGAATTCTTACAAACAAAAAAACGATTGATATAAAAAAAGCTGAAGAACTATTGGGATATAAACCTAGAGTTGATTATAAAAAAGGTAAAAAAAATGTTGAAAAATGGCTTAAAAAATCTGGATACATCTAGTTTATATTGTTATAGGGGGATCAAAATATTTTGATTTTTAGATTTATAGTTTTTATTATAAAAGAAATTGGTTTTAAACTCGATCCTTTTAAAATTAAAAAAATTGTTGATACCATTTTTGTTTTTGCTGAAAAAAACCTTGTTAAACTACCAGGTATCCTACCATTATATTTTTCTTTTTATGAAGATATGATAAATAGAGAAATAGATCTTGCAAAGATTACAAAAAAAGATAAAATCCTACATGTTGGATCTGGTTGTATTCCTGCAACAGCTATTTTAATATCAAGAAAAACAGGCGCAAAAGTCGTATCAATTGATAATAATTTGAAATCTATAAAAAATGCACAGATTTTGATCTCAAAATTAAAAATGGATGAATTGATAAAAATAAAGAATGGTGAATCAACCAGTTATCCACTAGGTGATTTTAATATAATTATTATTTCACAAGGTATTAATCCATATAAACAAACAATTAAATATTTAGAAAAAAATATGAAAAAAGATTCGAAAATAATTCTTAGATCAAGTACACTTAATGATGATCTTTCAGATAGGGACAAGATTTTGAAAAAATATTTTATTATTGAAAATATTAAATTTCATAAGAGTAATGGGCCTTTAATATCTATTTTATTATCAAAAAAATAGGATTATTTGTGTTTTTTTTTGGAAAATATATAAATATAGCGTTAATATCTAATGATATTGATAAAATATAAGGAGGATTATTAAAATCATTGAAGGTATGGCGCCATTTGTAAAAAAAGCGCTTAAGAAAAATAAGGATGGAGCACAAAGGAAAAATTTGTATAAAATTGCAGAGGGGGCTCTAAATCGTTATAAGAAATATAGGCTTAAAAAAATTATTAGATATTCATATAATAATTCTCCTTATTATAACAATATTTTTAAGAAAAATAATCTAAAACCTGGTGATATTAAGTCTTTTTTTGATCTTGTTAAAATCCCTCAGACAGATGGTAATGATCTACAAGAAAAACCAGAGGATTTTTTTGCTACAGATCCAAAAAACTTTGTAAAAGTATTTACTACATCTGGTACGACAGGTAAACCAAAGAAAGCATATTTTACAAAAAAAGATATAGAAAAAATTGTTGAATCAGCTGCTATGGGAGCTAAATTAATGTTTGGTATCACAAGAGAAGATGTTGTTCGTTTAACATTTGAGGTTGGCTATGGCCAGGAGATCTGGGGTAATAGGTATTGTCTTGATAAAGCATATGGTGAGATAGTTGGAGCTCTAACAGTTTCTACTGGTAGACTCTCTGTTGATGAAGAACTAAATATGATTAAGGAATATCATCCAACTGTTTTTGGAGATGTAACATCTAGGATTAATTTTCTTACAAAAGCATTTAGTAAAAAAACTGATCTAAAAAGCCTTGGTATAAAAAAATTTTTAATAGGAGCTGAACCTACCCCTAAAAAAATCCGTGAGAATATTGAGGATTCATGGGGTGCAGATGCTTTTATTGGATATGGTTTAACTGAGATTGGTCTTTTGATGGCGAGTGAATGTGAATATAAAAATGGTATGCATCTTAATGAAACAAATTTTTTCACAGAAGTTGTTGATCCTAAAACTGGTGAACAATTAGAAGATGGAGAAATTGGTGAACTAGTATTTACTACTTTTAACCGTGAAGGTATGCCTTTTATTAGATATAACTCTCATGATTTAGGAAGGATTATTGATGATCATTGTGAATGTGGACTACCTCTGAAAAGAATTGAGATAAAAGGTAGAAGTGATGATTTAAAAACTATTGGATCAGGTGATAATGTATATACTAAGATGTTTGATGAAAAAATATTGATTATACCTGAGATAATTGATTATCGGGTTGTTTTTGAAAGGAAAAATTCTAAAGATATTCTAACAATTACTGTTGAATCAAATAAGATAAATGATAATATAAAAAATAAGGTCCTTGAATCTGTTCTTAGTATGCCTGAGATAAATAATGGTTATAATAATTCAAAAACAATTGCAAAACCAATAGTTATACTTGTAAAACCTGGTAGTTTTAAAAGAGAATCAATTAAAACAAAAAGACTTATTGATAAAAGAAAACTATATGATTAATCAATTTTTCTTTTAATTCTAAATTTTATTTTAGGTTTTGGAAGGATGTTTATCTTTGCTTTAAGATTTCTTTTTAAAAGATTTGATTCTAAATCCCATGATATTCCAAATCCTTTTTTTGGTTTTAAAAAATCTATTTTTAGATAATTATGGCCAATAGGAGTTGGTTGTCGTTGCGGCTCTATTTTACATTTACCAGATAAAGGAAATTCTTCAGATTTACTTTTATAATATCCTTTCACGATACCTGTCAGCTCACATATTACAAGTGCCTTCCAGTAGTTTTTTTCATCATAATCAGAGGCATATTCATGAGGAGTATTATTTGTTATTAAATTTAGAATTATTTTTTCTTCTTCATCTTCAGCTATGATCTCAATTTCTGATGGATAATTAAAATCAAAGTTTTTTGAATGAATTGTTTTTTTATATCTGAAACATGCATTATAGAATTCTTTGAATTTTTTTCCATCTTTTGATAGAATAAGTGTTCCAAAAACTGGTCCATCTGTAAGCCAAAACAATACATTTCCATAAAAAATAGTCCAACCATTATCAAGTATTGCCCATGCCCAATCATATCCAAAAGGGCTATTCTCTGTTCCAAAACCAATTGATTTTGGAATCTTAATTTTATTTTTTTTAATCCAGCATCCAGCTAGGCTTGAATAAATTGATAATGTTTTTTTCATATTTGAAAAAACAGATAAGGGGTTATCATACCAGAAATCCCCCCAAACATGTTCATAATAAGATTTACCGTCAACAATATGTTCTTTATCATCAATTGTTATTGTTCCATTAATCCTTAACTTGGGTATGTATCCATATCTAAAAAAACCAAAGCCCATTGGTAGCCATCCTTTTGATACATCCTGCGCGATCCAATGTGGATATGATTCTGAAATTAGTTTGAAATCAATTTTTATATTGTGTTTTGTATCATTGATATAAATATGATATTCTGGGAATCCACCTTTTAAAAAACAGTCTTTATATTTTAACTCAAGTTTTTCTTTATTTGTCTTAAATCTTATATTATCTGTTCTATCCTGGAAATAAATACATTTATCATCATTTGTGTTAAAAAGAGTTGATGCAACATAACAACCAACTTCTTTTTTATTCTGCCATTCTGTAAAACCAGCTTTAATACTCCAATCAATATCAGGATTTTTTGTCTTAAAAAATGATTCTATATACCACCATTCGAGAAGACTTGATTTATGTTCAATTTCATCTTCTAGTTCCCATGGATTCAGTTTTTCTTCATTCATCTTCATTCATCACTGTAAAATAAAACATTTTTTTCTTTAGAATCCAAAATCTTTTTTATAATATCTTCTAAAATTAAAATTAGTTCCAATGGGTAGCACGCTTCCAATTCTTTTTGTAATACTAATTATTTGTACTGTTCTCTTTATTAAACTTGGATATCCATAAAACTTTTTTGAAAACTCCCGAGTTCCATCCAAGAGTTCCTCTGGTGTCATATTCTTTGGTTCAAAAACTACATCCACCTGGTTATATCTTGACCAATCTCTAGTGAGAATTCTTCCTTGTTTTTCAAGTCTATCAAAAAGTGGTGTACCTGGATAAGGTGTTAGAATATTTACTTCAAGTACGTCCATATCCCAATCTTGAATTGTATCATATGTCGTATCAAAAATATCGGTTGTATCCTCATCAAAACCAAAAATTATTCCACCTTGAATAGTCATACCATAAGAATGAACTCTTTTAATCATTTTTTTGAAATCTTCAACCTTATTATGTGTTTTTTTAACTGCATCAAGCGCCTCTTGACTTACTGATTCAAAACCAACAAACCATTCAACACAACCAGCTTTATGAGCTAGATCTAGGAATTCATCATCTACTTTACCAAGAATATTAGCTGTACCATTTGCAACCCAGTTTTTATGTACTTTCTGCCGGATTAATTCTTTAAAGATTTTTATTGCATATTTACGATGTTGAGTCAGATGCGGATCATGAAAAATAAAAATCTTATTTGGCATGTTTTTAATTTCTTCAACAACATCCTCAACTGGTCTTTGTTTGACAATGTTACCACAAAAACTACTAATAGCGCAGAACTCACAGTTATTAGAGCATCCCCTAGTTGTTTGAAGTGCCCCTAAAAAAGGATTATGTCTAATAAGGTCTCTTCTAAGAGCTGGCATTTGCTCTTCATTAAAATCATGATCTCTTTCATATATTTTTTTAAGTTTACCTTTTTCAAAATCATTCAAAGCTCTTGGCCAGTTGTTCTCAGCCATCCCCTTAATTATACAATCAGCATGCATACCTGCTTCCTTGGTCATAGCTGTTGGATGATACCCACCAAGGATTACTGTTTTACCTCTTCTTCTAAATTCATCAGCTATTTCATATACACGAGGAGCAGTCATTGTATAACAAGTGATACCAACAACATCTACATCTTCATCATAGTTGATATCATCATAGTTTTCATTAATAATTTTAACATCATATTTATTTGGAGTAATCGATGCAAGATAAGGAAGTGTTATAATTGGATACCCCGCAACTATTCTCCTCCATGATCTTTTATCAAAACCGGTGGTCATCCCGTGTTCGATTCTTGGAAATATCAATAATATTTTCATCTTATTTTACAACCATAAAACCATTTTTTTTAGTTAATGTCTAATTTTTCATGTTTATAGAAATATCTTGCACTAATACCTGCAAAGAATTCAATTATCACATCTTTTATGTTAAATTTATTATTCTTAATACTTCTTTTAAAACAGCTACCAACAGAATAGTAATCACTAGCAATTTTTCTAATTCCATCATATAATTCATCAGATGTCATTTTTTTAGGTATAAAATTTACTTTTCCTTCTTCATATCTAGACCAGTCATAATTCGTGATTCTTCCTTCTTTTTCAAGCCTATCAAAAAGTGGTGTCCCAGGATATGGTGTTAAAATACTAAATGTTGCACCATCAAGACCCCATTCATACATAGCCTTTAGTGTTTTATCAAAAATTTCAGGTGTATCTCCATCAAGTCCAAATACAAAAAAACCAGTGACTTTCATACCATGTTCTTTGATTTTACTTATTGCTTTATCATAGTTTTCAACTTTATTTGTTCCTTTATGAGCTGAGTTAATACTCTCCTGGGAGATAGATTCTATTCCCAGATACCATCTATCAACTCCTGCTTCTTTTGCTAGTTTTAAATATTCATCATCTTTTGCTATTACGTTGATGTTTCCAAATGCATGAAATTTTTTATTAAGTTTTGCCATTTCTTTGAAAAGTTTTTTTGTATATTTTGGATTTATAGTAAGTGATGCATCTGCAAAAAATATGTGTTTTGCATCAATATTTTTCATCTCATTTATTACATCTTCTACTGGGCGTGCTCTAAAAATCCTTCCTTCCACCCTATTCATCGCACAGAATTCACAACCCGTTGGACATCCTCTTGATACCTGGATTGCTTTCATATATGTATAGTTTCCAATATCATGTCTTGCAGGTGGTATTTCCTCTGGTTTTACAACCCTGTCTGGTTTATATGTTTTTTTCAGTTTACCTTTTTCAAGGTCTTTTAAAAGATGAGGCCATGTTAATTCCGCCTCACCAATTACTATTGCATCTGCATGTTTTTTTACTTCATCAGGTAATAGTGTTGCATGGTATCCGCCTATTACGACAGGTATTTTTTTCTCTCTGAATTTATCTGCAATTTCATATGCTCTGTAAGAGTTATATGTTAGCGAAGTTATTCCTACTAGATCATATTTTTTATCAAAATCAATCTCTTCATATCTCTCATCGATAATTTCTACTTCATGTTCTTTAGGTGTTAAACCTGCTATCTGCTGAAGTGTTAAACTTGGGTAAGTAAGTTTGTTCAAAAAACTTTTTTTCGCGTTTGGATGCGGCGATATTAATAAAATTTTCATATTTTTTT
>Ga0272441_10000410_pt1 | contig 98652 bp, 83 predicted proteins | sample SSMProp6N_FD_193582 | JGI IMG/M metagenome (GOLD analysis project Ga0272441, IMG submission 193582) | Marine sediment archaeal communities from Little Sippewissett salt marsh, Falmouth, MA, United States - SSM-Prop-6N | ecosystem: Environmental > Aquatic > Marine > Wetlands > Sediment ...
CTCCCCGCCTCGGGCGTAGCTCCACGTGGCGCCGGTGACAAGCGGACGGCGATAGCGCAGGAGCGGCGCGGCGTAGATCGTCGTCTCGCCCTCGATGTCGCGAGCGATCTCGTAGATCGCCTCTTCGGCTCGGTGGAGGTACACGGTTTCCGTGGGGGCATCGCCCCACTCGATCTCAAGGGCGAAGCACTCGTAGCCGTCGACGACCGCCGCCTCCTCGCGGATGTGATAGGCCATCTCGCGTGTGGGATGGCGGATCGGGAGGTGGTCGGCGGTGGCGTTGCGGTAGCTCCACGTGGCGCCCTCGACGAGCGGGAACGCCTCGAGCCCGAGAGCCGCCGCGACGTTTGGGGTGTCTGCTGGGGCTCCCGGGTCTCCGCCCGGCGGCACGTCCACAGGATCGGGGATGCGGAACGGTTCGAACGTCGTGCCGGTGTCGATCAATCCCATGCAGCCCGTAAGCGCCACCAGCGCCAAGCTTCCGGCGATCAGGGCCCCCGCTCTGAGCGCTTGGGCCAACGGGGTGGTCCTTCTCCTTGTTCTCATCGCGTCACCTCCCGGCTACTCAACATACAGCACGTGCGTCGTGTCGGCGAAGATGCTCGCCAGCATCCCGGCAGCGAACGCGAATCCGGCGGCGTCTGCGTCTTCGAGAATGCCGACCAGCGCTCCCGCACCGAAGAGAAGCGCCGCTGCGGTACGTTGCGCCAGTTCGATCCGCTGGGCGCCCACCGTGCGCGGGTCGAGGACCGTCCCCGGCGGGATCGCGCGCAACGTCAGGTTGTCGAACGACACCGAGTGGCCGCGGCCGGTCGTTGTCCCGGCGAGCAGCGCCACGTCGCCCTTGCGAAACGACACCTCACGGACCGAGAGCAGTCGGTGTCCGTTGAGGTAGACGATGAACCGGTTTCCCGGAGCCACGATCCGCAAGCGGTTCGAAGCGCCCGGCTCGTAGCCGGTGGCGCGCCGCCAGCCGTGCACCGTTTCCCACACCCCCTCGACCACCTTCACGAAGCGGATGTAGCCGTCCGCGCGCAGGTCCACGGCGAAGAAGTTGTCGTCGTCCGCGTAGCGCAGCGCGACGCCTTGGTAGTATCCCTCCGTGTAGGCGGCGTGGGGTGTGATCTCCACGTCGAGGACGAACCGCCCGAGGTCGCAGGGGAGCTGCTGCATCAGCCGTTGCTCGGGTGTGTTCACCGTGAAGTGCAGCGCCCCGTCAAGGTTGTCGATCCTCCCCGCCTGGCCCTCCCACCGCCAGTCGTCGCAGTCCACAGGGAACGTCTCCTCGATCGTGACAGGAAGGCTCTCCACCGGAGTCCGGGGCTCCAGAGCACCGGCGCCGCCAACGGGAAGGTGCAGCCCCGCAGCCACGTAGAGCGCCCCGTCAACGGAGACCTCCGGAGCGGCGGCGACGTCGCGCCAATCCCAGAAGCGAAGGCCTGCTTCGACCAGCAGCCAGAACGGCCCTTCGCGCACGCCGATCCCCGCCGAGATCTGGTGCGCCAGCCACTCGCCCGCCGCAAACGCGGTCTCGCAGGTCGCCGGCTCGGCCTCGCAGTGGAGCCGGGAGTAGCTACCCACCACACAGACCGGCCGTCCGTACCACACCCGCCAGCCCAGCTCGTCGAGCCACAGGGTCATCTGCGCCGAGGCGATCGGTTCGGGCGCATCGCCGAGCCAGCCAGCCAGAATCGGGTCGGCGCCGTAGAAGAAGTCGAAGCGGGCGCGCCCTTCGCTGAACGACGCCAACGGGCCCGCGGTGTAGCTCCACTCATCGAGCAGCCCGTACGCACCCTCGGGATACTCCCCCCAGACGTGGGCGAAGCCCCCGAGGCCGAACTGCGCTGCGGTTGATGCCGCGGCGCCGCAGAGGAGAATCAGCAGAGCCGCCGCTGTTGTCCGAAGGATCTTGTGCATTTCTGGTTTGGCACCTCCCAGCCGCGGGGTCGGTCCGCCCCGTGTCCGTTCACGTTGCCTCCAGCCAAGGGGCGTCATTGGGGTCCCTCGGCCACAGCCGGGTTCCGGACGCGCACCCTCAGGGTGTCGGTCGCCTGCGCTCCCTGGGCGTCGGTGACCACTACCGTGATCGTTGCCATCATCTCCCGGCCCGGCGACACCATTGGCGCACGGTATGCCGGGGCTCGGGCGGTCGCGCCGTCGAGCCACCCCTGGCCCTCAGGGACGCTCCAGCGGAACTGAATCCAGTCCCCGTCAGGATCGCCGGCCGACGCCAGAAGGCGGAACGACGCGCCGGACACGAGGACCACATCCTCTCCCAGCTGAACGTACGGTGGCCGGTTGACGGGGGTGACGCAAACCACGAGAGCGTCGCATGCGGTGGCGCCGCTCGAATCGGTGACGGTGAGCGTCACGGGGATCGGGACGGGCGCGCAGCCGTCGAGCCGTGGCGCGGTGTAGTTGGGGTGGAGAACGGTGGGGTCGTCGAAAGCGCCGGCCGCGGCTTGCCAAAGGAAGGTGAGCGGGTCGCCATCGGGATCGGACGCGCCGCAGGTGAGTCTCACGCGGGCGCCCTCGGGGACGGTGATGTCCTCCCCGGCGTCGGCCGTGGGTGGCCGGTTGACGGGGGTGACGCAAACCACGAGAGCGTCGCACGCGGTGGCGCCGCTTGGATCGGTGACGGTGAGCGTCACGGGGATCGGGACGGGCGCGCAGCCGTCGAGGCGCGGCGCGGTGTAGTTGGGGTGGAGAACGGTGGGGTCGTCGAAGGCGCCGGCCGCGGCTTGCCAAAGGAAGGTGAGCGGGTCGCCGTCGGGATCGGACGCGCCGCAGGTGAGCCGCACGCGGGCGCCCTCGGGGACGGTGATGTCCTCCCCGGCGTCGGCCGTGGGTGGCCGGTTGACGGGGGTGACGCAAACCACGAGAGCGTCGCACGCGGTGGCGCCGCTTGGATCGGTGACGGTGAGCGTCACGGGGATCGGGACGGGCGCGCAGCCGTCGAGGCGCGGCGCGGTGTAGTTGGGGTGGAGAACGGTGGGGTCGTCGAAGGCGCCGGCCGCGGCTTGCCAAAGGAAGGTGAGCGGGTCGCCGTCGGGATCGGACGCGCCGCAGGTGAGCCGCACGCGGGCGCCCTCGGGGACGGTGATGTCCTCCCCGGCGTCGGCCGTGGGTGGCCGGTTGACGGCGCACGGTCCCGGTTCGGGCTCGCCCGGGCCGAGCGTCGGCGCGCACGGATCCGGTAGCGGCGCACACGGCGCATCCGCTGGCGGGCAAACCTCCTGCAGGGGCGCACAGAGCGAGGGTGGCGGCACGGTCGTCAGCCCAAACGGAGACGGGATCGAAGCGAGAGACGAGACGGCGCGCCGGTGGCAGACCGGGTCGCAGACGATGATCGTCAGCCGATCAACGGCCTGGAGCCCGTAGGCGTTGGTCACCGTCAGGATGAGGACGACGTGCTCCTCTTCTCCACAGGCGAGCGGTGCCGTGTACACCGGCCGAAGCTGTGTCGGGTCGTCGAACACACCACGATCGCCGTCCGCCGTCCAGAGGAACGTCAGTTCGCCCCCCCGAGGGTCGCGGGCCGTTGCCGTGAGTCGGCCATGCCCCCCGCTGGGGACGCCCATGTCGGGACCAGCGTCGACGATCGGCGGCACAACCGCGTCGGGCACGCGTGGCCCGGTATAGGAAAGGGCGCCAGCCGCGGCGCCGAGTACCAGCAAGCCGATCAGCCACCAGACGTTCGCGTTGTCGCTCACAGGGGCACCTCCTTGGTCGCCCTCCTGTAGGCGAACCGAACCCTCTCTCCTCTTGGTCGAACGAGAGAAGGGGACTACTCGGTCGCGTTTCCAGTATAGTGAGCCACGCCGTGGGGGGTCTGTAACGACCGTCACGCCCGGAGTGTCGCCCCTGGCACGGCCGGGAGGAGCCGTTCGATGACAGCCGACCGGGCCGTCGGACGGCCGACCTCTGGAAGATCGGAGGTGAGGATGTGAGCACACCCCCCAGCGGGGGCACCGGCGCGCGGCGCGTTGATATCGACTGGCTGCGGATCATCGTGGTCCTGTCGATGGTTCCGTTCCACGTTGCCTTGGTGTTCACCAATCGCGGCTTCATGTTCGTCAAGAGCGGCCTTCACAGCCCGCTGCTGTGGGCGTTCGTTGGGTTCATCTACAGCTGGGCGATGCCGCTTCTGTTCTTCGTCTCCGGGGTCGGGGCGTGGTTCTCGTTGAAGCGGCGCAGCGCGGCCCGTTTCCTGTGGGAGCGGACGGTGCGTCTTGCGCCGCCGTCGCTCGTCGGCCTGCTGGTGCTCGTCCCCTTGTGTGCCTACTTGACGCACCGGCAGACGGTCGCCTCCCCGCTGGGCCTGGGCGCGTACCTTGCCCGGCACTTCGCAAACCCGCAGGTTCGCGATGTCTACTGGGGGCACGTCTGGTTCCTTGTGGCGCTGCTGGTTCTCGCCTTCGTTCTCCTGCCGGCGCTGGTGGTGTTGCGGCTCGACATCCTGGAACGTTTGCGCGATCGGTTCTCCGCCGCGCTGCGTGTGCCGGGAGCGCTTCTTCTTGCGGCGGTGCCGATCGCTGCGGTGGCGCCGCTTCCCAGCGCCTCGGGGCTACCGACGTTCGGGTGGGGAATGATCGCTCCGCAGGGTGTCGCCTATCTCATTGGGTTTCTGCTTGCGAGCCACGACAGGCTGCGGGAAGCAATCGACCGCAGCCTGGTGCCGGCGCTGGTCGTTGGGGCGGCGCTGGGGCTTCTCACGATCTGGGTGCCGATCTACGCGCGCCGAGACGTGCTTCCCCATGTTGTCTTCTATCTGGGGCGCTGGGCGTGGGTCCTGGCTGCGGTGGGCTTGGCACAGCGGTTCCTTCACAGGGACTGCCGCGCGCGCCGCTACGTGACCGACGCTGGACTCGCGCTCTACCTCCTGCACGTGCCGGTGGCATCGCTTGTCGCCTACGGAGTGATCCAGACCGGCTGGCCGATCGCCTGCCAGTTTCTCGTGATCACTGCTGTCACCTACCTCGGCACGATCGCGGCCTACGAAGTGTTGGTCCGGAGATGGAACCCGATGCGGCGGCTGTTCGGCCTGCGGCCGCGGAATCCGCGGCTCGGAAGCTGACCCGCGGCTGCACGAGAGCCCCCGCGAGCAGTACCCTTGGCCTTATGGTGGCCGGCCCGGAGGTAAGGCACGAGGATCTCCCAGGTTCACGCCTGCAGACGCCGTGGGCGCGGGAGGCTTCGGAGGTAGCGCGTGAACTCGCGGTGGACATCGAACGCGGGCTCAACGCCGCAGAAGCGCGCCGCCGCCTGCAGCGGTTTGGCGGCAACCGCCTCCAGGAAGCACGTCCCGAGCGGTGGTGGCGGATCCTTCTGCGGCAGGGCCAAAGCCTCATCGTCGTGCTCCTCGCTGCCGCGGCGGTCGCGGCGTTTCTGTTCGGGGAGACGCTGGAGGCGGCGGCGATCCTTGCGGTCATCGCCTTGAACGCTGCGATCGGGTTTGCCACTGAGCTTCGTGCCGTGCGGTCGATGGAGGCGCTGGGGCGGCTGGTGGCGCGTCGGACGCGCGTACGTCGTGACGGGCGGATCCTTGTGGTCCCCGTGGAGCAGCTTGTTTCCGGCGACGTTGTTCTTGTCGAAGGCGGGGATCGTGTGCCGGCGGATCTGCGCGTCCTTGCCGCATCGAAGCTCGAGGCCGACGAGTCGGCGCTCACCGGGGAGTCGGTTCCCGTGGCCAAGGGACCACCGGCTGTTGCGGCAGAGGCGCCGCTGGCGGAGCGGACGTGTCTGCTGTACAGCGGAACGGTGATCACTCGCGGCTCCGGCGAGGCGGTCGTCGTCGCCACCGGGATGAACACCGAACTCGGTGCGATCGTCGAGATGGTGCACGGCGCCGCCGACGAGAAGACACCGCTCGAGCGGCGACTCGACCGGCTGGGACGGGTCTTGCTCGCGGCGAGCGTCGCGATCGGCGCGGTTCTCGTTGGCGTGGGCATCGCCACCGGCCGAGACGTCCTGCTCATGGTGGAAACGGGCATCGCGATGATCGTCGCCGCGATCCCCGAGGGCTTGCCGGTCGTGGCAACGATCGCCCTTGCCCGCGGGATGCGCCGTATGGCGCAACGACGCGCCATTGTCAGGCGGCTCGCGGCTGTGGAGACGTTGGGGTCGACCGGGCTGATCCTGACCGACAAGACAGGAACGTTGACGGAGAACCGGCTGGCAGTGCGCGAGCTTCTCGTCTCCGGCGGCCGCGTGGTTCTTACAGGCGAGGCGGCGACGGACGGAGCGATCGACCCGCGCCTCCGCGAGGCGATCGACGCCTCGGTGCGTGTGTCCACGCTGTGCAACAACGCAACCCTCGCCTCTGAGGACAACGGCGGAGACCCGCTCGAAGTGGCGCTGCTTCGCTTTGGGCGCCGCTTCGGCGTCGAGCGCGAGGCGCTGGTCGCCGACTGGCCCGAGCGCCGCGAGGAGGCGTTCGACGCCGACACGCGGCTGATGGCGACGTTTCACGAGCGCTCAGGTGAGGTTCTCGTGGCGGTGAAAGGGGCGCCCGAAGTGGTGGTCGCCGCGAGCACCCACGCCACATCGGGGGCGCATGACGAGCCGCTCGACGAGACGGCGCGCGCCTTGTGGATCGAACGGAGCGAGCGGATGGCCGCCTCCGGCATGCGCGTGCTCGCCGTGGCCTCCAAGCGCGTTTGTGGCGACACCGATGCCCCCTATGAGCGGCTCACGCTGCACGGCCTGCTCGGACTCGAGGATCCGCCGCGAACCGACGTACGGGCGGCGATCGATGCGTGCCGCGGCGCGGGGGTGGAGACGGTGATCGTCACCGGCGACCAGCCGCAAACCGCAGTGGCGATCGCCAACGCCGTTGGTGTGGCCGCGGAGGACACGGCGGCGATCGATGGATCGTCGCTGCCGAGACTCGACAAGCTCGGCGACCGGGAGGCGGAGCGCATCGCTACGGCACGCGTGTTCGCTCGCGTCACGCCGCGCCAGAAGCTCGAGCTGATCCGCCTGTTTCGTGCTCAGGGACGCGTTGTTGCCATGACCGGCGACGGGGTCAACGACGCGCCTGCGCTGCGCGAGGCCGACATCGGAGTGGCGATGGGGCGGCGTGGGACGCAGGTGGCGTGCGAGGCGGCGGACATCGTGCTACAGGATGACGCGTTTGCCACGATCCCGTTCGCCATTGCCGAAGGGCGGGCGATCTTCTCCAACATCCGCAAGCTGGTTTCCTACCTGCTGTCATGCAACCTGAGTGAGATCGCGATCGTCTCGCTGGGAACCCTTCTGGGGATCGGCCTGCCGCTGCTTCCGCTGCAGCTCCTTTTTCTGAATCTGGTGACCGACGTGTTCCCGGCGCTTGCGCTGGGTGTCGGGCGAGGCGCCGCCCACGTCATGAAGACGCCACCCCGCCCCGCGAGCGAGCCGTTGCTGACGGCCGAGCGGTGGTGGTCGATCGCCGGCGCGGCGGTGGCCATGACGCTGGGCACCCTGGGCGCCTACCTGGGCGCGGAGCGGGGACTGGGGATCGGATCCGATGCGGCGGTGACCGTCTCCTTCCTCACCCTGGCGACGGCGCAGCTTCTCCACGTCTTCCATCAACGGGCCGCCGGGTCAGGCCCCCTGCGCAACGAGATCACCGGGAATCCGTGGGTTTGGGGGGCACTTGCCTTGTGCGGCGGCCTTCTCGCGATCGCGGGAACGGTGCCCGGAGCGGCGGCAGTGCTGCATCTCGCGCCGATCGGCGGTCGGGGGGTAGCGCTGGTGCTCGGGGCGAGCGTCGCGACGCACCTCGCAGGCGGGCTGTCGCGTGGGCTCGCCGGGCGTACGGCGGCGCACGCCTAGAACGTCAGTTCGAAGCCGAACGACGCCTCGCGAATCCCTCCGAGGTCGAAGAGGACGCCGGTGTAAAGCAGCACGCCCGAGAAGCCCACGGACGCACGGATGCACTGTTCCTCGAACCCCATCAGGTCAAACGACGTACGGCTCACGAACCGAACCGGGGTGATCTCCGTCTCTACGGCGATCACCTGGCGCTCGAACAGGAAACTCTCGTCGAACGACGTGTCGAACGAAAACAGGATGCCGATCGCTTCGACCGAAAGGGCGAACTGCTGCCCGTCGAAGCCGATCGGAACCGGGGTGGGCGACGGTGGCGCGAGGAACCGCGTCCGTGAGGCGAATCCCACGGGGGCGACGTAAAGGTCAAGGATGAAGTCCATGGCGCCCACGGTCAGCCCGGCGTCGAGTGTGACCGACATGAGGAACGCGAGTTCGGGCTCCACGAACGCGAACCCGATTTCGATCGTCTCGCGAGCGAACCCCATCCAGTCGAACCACGTTGTGCTGCTCGCGAGAAGCCCCAGTGCGTCCACCTCGACGCGGAGCACCTGCTCCTCGAAATAGAAGCCCGGCAGCACGGTGACCTGAAGCTCCTCAGGCCCTGCGCAGAGCTCGTCGAGGTAGCGGAACAACCGCAGGAGCCGGTAGGAGAACGGAGCATCGATCCCTCCCACAAGCTGGAGCAGGTCGACGACGCCGAACCCCGTAAGGCTGAGCGCGGACACGCCGCAAAGCGGCGTCGCGCCGACCTGGATCACCCCTCCCATGCTGTAGCTCGGGGTCTGTGGGCTCCCGATGTTGGCGAGGATCCATTCGACGCCGCCGTGAATGCAGAAGAACTCGGCGTGCACCGCAAGCTGGTTCCAAGCGAACAGCGGCTCGAACACAACGAGCTCGGAGAGGGTGACCGACCCAAGGCGAAGTGCGGCATCGAACCGCTGGGACTCGAACCCGGACAAGGCGAACTGCGTCTCGGAGGCAAACGTGAACGCGGCCACGGCAAGCGTAAGGCGAAGCGCCGAGCCAACATCGAACGACAGCGGCGGCACCGGAGTGAAGGTGACCTCGAGCCCGATGCTCGCGGAAAACGACGGCTCGACGACGACCGACGACGGATCATCAACGTCCGCATGGACGGACAACGCCGCGGCAACGACCATGACCGCAGCCAGCCAAAGCGACGCTCTGCTTGGCATCCTGACCTCCTCGTTCACTACCGAGACGCTATCGTGCGCCCCGCTTGTTCGGTAGGAAGCCGGGTTTGCACGGACTATCCGCTTTGTCCAGCCGCAGCGGGACAGCTGTCACTGTGCAACTGTTGTTGCGACGGCTGCGGATGCCTCCTTGACTACGTGAAAGATCAGGTGGTAGAGTTGCGGACAAGGAGGTGCGGAATGAGTAGATTCGCGCAGTTGCTGCTTCTCGGACTGGTCATCGCAGGCCTGGTGGGGGTGGCGTGCCAAGCCGAGACGTACACCGTGGCCAGCGACACGACATGGCCGCCGTTCGAGTGGACGGACACGGCCGGCAACTACTACGGATTCGATCTGGATGCGATGCGCCTTATCGCCATCGTCGAGGGGTTCGAGATCGAGATCCGAAGCTACGACTGGGAGATCATCTTCACCGACGTCGGCGTCGGACGTGTCGACATCGGCGCGTCGGGGGCAACGATTACCCCCGAGCGAGAACAGATCGTCGACTTCTCCGAACCGTACTGGACGTCGGACCAGGCGATCCTCGTTCGCGCCGACTCCGGGCTGAACGTCGTGACGGCGCTCACCGGAGGGCGGCGCGTGGGGGCCCAGGTCGGTACCACCGGAGCGGCGTGGGTACAGGAGCTGATCGACAGCGGCGTCGACGTGGAACTCGTCGAGTACCCGCTGTATCCCCTGTCGGTGCTTGACCTGATCAACGGCAACATCGACGCCGTCATTCAGGACGAGCCGGCATCGCGCGCGAGCGCGGTGGTGGAAGACGACCTCATCATCGTGGGGGTCATCGTTACGGGTGAGAACTTCGGTTTCTTCGTTGCCGAGGGCGACCCCCAAGGCCTGTTGGCCCGCATCAACTCCGGCGTCGCCAAGCTGAAGGCCTCGGGAGCGTGGGACAACCTGATCGCCGCCTACATGGGGACGGATCAGGCGAAGGTCGAGGCGGCGTGGCAGGCGAGCAAGCACCTGCTCGACGCCGGCGACGTCGACGGGTTCGCCGCGTCGCTCGCCCAACTGGCGAACGAGTGATCGAAGCCGTTGTAGGAGATCGTACGTAGAGGTACCGCGCCCGGGATGTGATACCATCCCGGGCGCGGCTCTTGGATGAAGGCGTGGAGCGCGGCACGCTCCGCGTCTCCCAAGGCACGAAAGGCGGTGGCGTGGAGACCATCCTGCAGAGCCTGCAGCCGCTCATCGTGAAGGGCGTACCCCTGACGATCGCGCTCACGTTGGGGCTTCTCGGGATGGGCCTTGCCCTTGGCTTTCCTCTGGCGTTCGCTCAGGTCTACGGGTATCGGCCGCTCCGCTGGCTGTGCGCGACCTACGAGCAGACGTTCCGCGGGATCCCGGCGCTTGTCCTTATCCTTTTGTTCCACAGCGGTCTAGCGCTGTCATTCCACATCCTTCTGCCGGCGTTCGTGTCGGCGCTCATCGCACTAGGCCTGCGGTCGTCGGCGTACCAGTCGCAGATCTTCCGCGGAGCGATCCAGTCGGTCAGCGAAGGACAGATGCTCGCGGCGCGCTCGCTCGGAATGAGTAAGCTCCAGGCGATCCGTCACATCATTCTGCCGCAGGCGCTCCGATTGTCGATCCCTTCCTGGACGAACGAGTTCTCCAGCGTGCTCAAAGACACGTCGCTTGCGAGCGCGATCGGCGTGGTGGAGCTTGCCAAGGAGGGGACGTTGATCATGACGCGGATCCAGCACGCTCTTGGGGCGCGGTGGATCCTCGCCATCTGGCTTGTCGTCTCGATCATCTATCTCGTTCTCACGGCCCTGGGAAACCGCGGACTCGGCTTCTTGGAGAATCGCCTGCGTATCCCGGGGTTCGAGACGAGGGGAAAGGTGGAGCGATAGACGGGATGAGCAACCCGGTACGAGCAGACGGGGAGATCGTGCTGCGCGTAGAGGATCTCCACAAGGCGTACGCGGACAACCAGGTGTTGCGCGGGGTGTCGCTGCGCCTTCTGAAAGGCGAGACAAAGGTCGTGATCGGTCCTTCGGGGACGGGAAAGAGCACCCTCCTGCGGTGCATCAACGCCCTGAGCGTTCCCGATCGCGGCCGCGTGTGGCTCGAGGAGACCGAGGTGACCGATCGCCATGTGGACATCAACAAGGTCCGCGCGAAGATCGGCTTCGTGTTCCAGAGCTTCAACCTGTTCTCTCATCTGACGGCCCTGCACAACGTACGCATCGGGCCGATGAGGGTGCGGGGCATGTCGAAAGCCGAAGCCGGCCGACTGGCGATGGAGGAGCTTGAGCGCGTCGGCTTGGCCGACAAGGCCTCGGCCTACCCCGCAGAGCTCTCGGGAGGGCAGAAGCAACGTGTGTCGATCGCGCGTGCCCTTGCGATGTTCCCGACGCTGATCCTGTTCGACGAGCCGACCTCGGCGCTTGATCCGGAGCTGATCGGCGAGGTGCTCGAGGTGATGATTGGTCTCGCCAAGGACGGAATGACGATGCTGGTGGTCTCTCACGAGATGGGGTTCGCACGGGCGGTCGCCGATGAGATCCTGTTCATGGAGCACGGTGGGATCGTCGAGCAGGCCCCACCGGAGAGGCTGTTCGCCCGTCCGGAGAACGAGCGCACGGCGCAGTTCTTGCGGAAGCTGACGGAGCTGTACGGGGAATAGGGGGCGCCGTGGGGTTCGTCGAGTTCGCACGTTCCATCCTGCCGGAGCTTATCGCGGCAACGGGAACGACACTCGAGTTGACGGTGTGCGCCATCGCCCTCGGATTCGGCGTGGGCGTGACCCTCGCGCTGCTTAGGGTCTACGGTGCGAAGCCGCTACGAGTCGCCGCCGGAGCCTACATCCACTTCTTCCGTGGCACTCCGCTGCTCGCCCAGCTGCTCCTGGTCTACTACGGGCTGCCGCCGTACCTGTCGATGGTCGGCATACGGCTCTCTCCGCTCGTTGCCGCGGTGATCGGCCTGGGGCTCAACAGCGCCGCCTACCAGGCGGAGTACTTCCGCGGCGCGATCCAGTCGATCGAGAGCGGCCAGATGCTCGCGGCCCGTGCCGTGGGTATGAGCCGCCTGAAGGCCGTGCGCTACATCATTATGCCCCAGGCGCTGCGTCTGGTGGTCCCCGCGTGGTCCAACGAGCTGATCTACAGCATCAAGTACTCTTCGCTCGCGTACTTCCTGACCCTGAAGGAGCTGACGTTCGTCGGCAAGCGGCTGGCGATGCGCTCGGCGCGGACGTTCGAGGTCTACCTTGTGGTCGCTGCGATCTACCTTGTGATCGTGGTCATCGTGTCGCGGCTTCTTGCGCTGCTCGAACGCCGGGTCAGCGTCCCCGGCCTCGGGGCGGGGCGGGGTCGTCGCTAGCGGGCGTTCTCAGCGTTTCGGCCTGTGGATCTCCATCTTCGAGAGGACAAGCCCTGTGAGCAGCTTGGGGTAGAAGTCCGTTGACTTCTGCGGCATGCGCTCCCCGTGGTCGGCAACGCGCCGCACCTGTTCGGGACGCGTGGGGTTGAGCAGCAGGAGCGCCTGCTCGTCGCCGCGGTCCACGGCCGAGACGCCCGCTTCGGCGTCGACCGTGTAGGTCAGATTCCGCTGCTCCTCGAGGGCCGTGGCGTCGATCCCGAGGAGACGCTCGAGAATGGCTCCGTGGAGGATCGACACATCGAGCCGCTTCCAGTCCACGGAGTGCGGCGAATCGATCAGCTCTTCGGGCCGCCGGTCCTCGCGCAGGCGCAGCACCGCGAACCGACCGTCGGCGTAGACGCCGAAGGCGTGTCCGTCGGCTGCGGCGGCGAGGGAGCGCTCGGTGGTCGCGAGATCGGCCGCTTCCTCCACCGCGAACTCGTCGGCCGCAGCGGCGAGCAGCGCGTCGAGCCGGAATCCCTCGATGCCGTGGAGAAGCCTGTGGATAGGGCGAATCGTCATCCCGGGCTCGTCGATGTTGAACAGCGTCATCATCCGCACGTCGAACGACTCGGGCGCGGCAGGGCGGAAACCCGCAGCGCGACACTCGTTCATGAAGTTCACGGCGGTCTCGTAGCGATGATGCCCGTCCGCGATGTAGAGGTCCTTGTCCGCAAGCGCCGACTGCACCTCAGCGATCACGGCAGGATCGGTGAGTTGCCAGACGAGATGTCCATTTCCAAGGTCATCTGTCGTGTCGATCGTTGGCGCGCGATCGGCGATCGCGGCGGCAAGGGCGCGATCGGCGCGACGCGCCGGATCGGAGTAGAGCATGAAGATGTGACCGAAGTTTGCTTCGGTGGCACGGGTCAGCCGCAGGCGATCCTCTTTGGGGCCGCGCAGCGTGCGCTCGTGCGCGTGAACGCGCTCCGGCTCCAGGGCCCCCAGCGCGATGAAGCCTTTGCGTACGTGGCGCTCGCCGGAGAACTCGTACGCCTGGTGGTAGGCGTACAGTGACGGCTCGGCGTCACGAACGAGCGCACCTTCCGCCAGCCACGTGGCGAGGTGTTCCGCGGCGCGGCGGTAGACGTCGCCGGCTTCGTCCCCCGGCTCCGCCCGGCCCTTGACGATGCGGACGATGTTGTACGGGCTTGCCGCGTAGTACCGTGCCTGATTCTCGGGGTAGATGCGATCGTAGGGCGGGGTCACCACTTGGCTGATGTCTCCCACGACCCGGGGATCGAAGCGGATGCCGCGAAACGGGATGACTCGCGCCATGCTGCCCTCCTCTATCGCGTCTTCTGAAACGCGATGACAATCGCAGCCGCCTCACTGCCCACCCGCTGCTGGGCTTCGGTTGTGGACGCTCCGATGTGCGGGGTGAGGGAGACGTTCTCCTGTGCGAGAAGCGGAAGCGCCGCGTCCGGCGGCTCGGAGAGGAACACGTCGAGCGCCGCGCCGGCGAGCCGCCCCGAGGAGAGGGCTTCGGCAACGGCTTCCTCGTCGACAACGCCGCCGCGGGCGCAGTTGACGAGATAGGCGCCCGGCCGCATCCGCTCCAACTCGGCTGCGCCGATGGTCGGACCCGTTGCCGGGTCATAGGGCACGTGCAAGGACACGAAGTCGGCCGTCTCAAGCAATCGCTCCAGCGAAACCATCTCCACGGTCTCGGGCAGCGGGCTGCTCTCGATGAACTTGTCGTGGGCGATGACGCGCATCCCGAGCGCCGCGGCCTTCTCGGCGAGCAGCCGCCCGATGCGGCCGATGCCGACGATGCCGAGCAGCTTGCCGCGCAGCTCCACCCCGCCGAGTGCCTTCTTTTCCCAACGACCGGCGCGCATCGACACCGTGCCGCGGCCGATGTGGCGCGCCAGCGACAGCATGTGGCCGAGCGCCAGCTCGGCCACCGAGTTGGAGCTCGCTGCGGGGGTGTTGCGCACCTCGATGCCCCGTGAGCGGGCATGGGCGACGTCGATGTTGTCCAGGCCGACGCCGGCTCGGACGATCAGCTTGAGGCTGGTTGCGGCGTCGAGCACCGGGGCACGGAGCTTCGTGGCGCTGCGAACCATGATCGCGTCGTAGCTCGCGATCTCGGTGATCAGTTCGTCCGGGGTGAGAGAGGTTTTCTCCACCACGTCGATGCCGGCAGCGACCATCGCCGCAACGGCGTCTTTCGCCAAGGGATCCGACACCAGCACGCGAAACGCCATCCTCATCACCTGCCTTCTTGGAGCCCGAGAATCGAGTCGATGGTCTGGAGCAACCCGTCGAGCTCCGCGGGCTGCGTGTCGCCCATGTGGGCGATGCGGAAGGTCTTCCCTTTGATGGGGCCGTAGCCGTTCGCGAGTCGGATGTTGTGGTCGTCGGCGAGCGTCTTGATCAGCGCGGCGACGTCGATGTCCCGCGTGTTGGCGACGCACGTCAGGGTGTTGGACCAGTAGCCGGCTTCGGGGTAGATGTCGAAGTGCCTCTTCGCCCAGGCGCGGGCGGTTTCCGCCATCTGCAGATGGCGCTCGAAGCGGGCGTCCAAGCCCTCTTCGAGGATCGCCGTGAGCTGAGCGTTGAGCGCGAACATGTGAGGGATGGCGGGGGTCGACGGGGTCTGATTCTTGCGATGAGAGGCGAGCATCAGCGGGAGGCTGAAGTAGTAGCTTCGCGACGGCACCGTCTCGGATCGCGCGGCCGCCGCCTCGCTCACCGCTGCGACCGCAAGCCCGGCGGGGAGCGCGAACGCCTTCTGGACGCCGGCGAGGACGAACCCGAGATCCCAGGCGTCGGTGTCGATCTTGACGCCGGCCATCGCGCTCACGGCATCGACCAGAAGCAGGACGTCGGGGTAGCGCTTCACGACCTCGGCGATCTCGGGAAGCGGGTTCATCAGACCGGTCGACGTCTCGTTGAACACCAACGTCACCGCGTCGTACGCGCCGCCTGCGAGCTTCTCGTCCACCTGGTCGGGGCGGATGGCGCGATCCCAGGGAACCTCGAGCGTGTCACAGGGAACGCCGTTTGCAACTGTGATGTCGTGCCACCGCTTGGAGAAGGCGCCGTTCACAAGGTTCAGGCAGCGCCGGCCCACGAGGTTGGTCACCGCCGACTCCATGGCGCCGGTAGACGATGAAGTATAGAGCAGTACGGGATTCTTGGTGTATAACAACCGCTTGAGCTTCTCTTGGATCTCTTCGTAGAGGCGGGCGCACTCTGGGGTGCGGTGATGCACCTGAGGGGTCGCGAGCTCCTTCAAGATCTCCGGGCGGACCTCGGTCGGCCCAGGAGTGAACAGTCGCTTGTGCATGTCTTCCTCCCGTTTCGGCTTGGGATGCGGCGGCATCATATCCCTGGGTCAGCACGACTGCAATCCGATCGGCGACGGAGGGCACCGCGGTTGGTGAACGCCGTCTGCGCCTCTACAATGCCGTGGATCCCTTGTGCAAGGCGGTGACGCACTGTGGGCTACACGGTCCTTCTGATTGCGGTCTTTGTCCTCGGGTGGGTGGTTTTCGCCTACAACCGCTTGGTGCGGTTGAAGGTGCGCGCCACGGCGGCATGGCGTGACATCGACACCCAGCTGCAGCGCCGCTGGGATCTGATTCCCGCCCTGGTGGAGACAGTCAGGGGCTACGCCGTCCACGAACAGGAAGCGTTCTCCCGTGTGACCGAAGCGCGCAGTCGGGCGATCGCCGCGGTGTCCCCCCCGGAGCAGGCGATCGCAGAGAAAGGGCTGAAGGCGGCGCTGGGATCGCTGTTCGCCGTTGTCGAAGGCTACCCGGTGCTGCGTGCCGACGAGGGGTTCGTTGAGCTGCAGCGGACGCTCGAGGAGGTGGAGGATACGGTACAGCGATCTCGTCGCTACTACAACGCCGTTGTCCGTGACCTGAACAGCTTGATCGAGGTGTTCCCGAGCACGATCGTTGCACGGGTGTTCCGCTTCGAGCGTCGGGAGTTCTACCTTCTCCCCGGCGAGGAGGTTCGCGAGCCGTCGCGGGTGAGCCTGCGATGAGGGCGCTTCTCGCGGCGATGGCCGTGGTTCTCGTGGCCTCAGTGGCGGTCGTCGGCGTGCTGCGTGTGAACGAGTACGCGGTTGACCTTACCGTCGAAGCCGACGGGTCGCTCACGGTGGTGGAGACGCTCGTCGTCGAGTTCCTCACGCAGCATCACGGCATCATCCGCAGCCTCCCTGTATCGTACCGCCGCCCCACTGGCGAGCGGTTCCGCGTGACGGTGGATCTGCTGTCGATCACAGTGGACGACGCGGCGGTACCGTGGACGGCCACGCGAAGCGGCGGCGAGCTGCGGTTTCGTATCGGGGATCCGAACGTCCAGGTGACCGGGATCCATGTCTATCGGATCGACTACGTGGTGAGGCGCGCCCTGCTCTTCCGCGATGACTACGTCCAGCTTTACTGGAACGTCGTCGGGACCGAAGGCGGGCTTCCGACCCAGCGTGCCGTCGCCAGGGTATGGCTGCCCGCTACGGTGGATCCGTACGCGGTCCCCACGACGTCCTACATCGGGTACGCCGGAAGCGCAGCGCGCGGCGGGGCAGCGACGGTGGACGAGCGCGGTGCGCTCGTGTTCGAAACGGGGTCCCTCGCACCGGGTGAGGGCCTGACGATCGACGTTGCGATCCCGCGTGAGGCGTCGGGCCTTGTCCCCCCGAGCGTTGCCCAGCGGGTGGGTTGGTTCCTGCGCGACAACGCCTACGCCGGGCTCCCGATCGTTGCCCTTCTGGGGATGGTCGTCCTTTGGTGGCGGAAGGGGCGCGATCCGACCACAGGGGCGATCGCGCCGGCGTTCGCCCCCCCGGAGGGGATGCACGCCGGGGAGGTGGGGGTGCTGGTAGACGATCGCGCCGACCTGCGGGACATCTCGGCAATGGTCATCGGCTTGGCCGTGGGCGGCTACCTCGAGATCGAAGCCACGGTGGAGCAGGACGGCAGCGAGCGAGCGCCTCGTGGCCCACAGAGGTTCACGTTCCGCCGCCTGCGGACTGCGGATGGCTTGTCGCCGGCCGAGCGGACGCTGTTTGACGCCATCTTCGATGAGGAGCACGCGGACGAGCGCTCGCTGTCGTCTCTTGAGAACCGTTTCTACAAGGCGCTTCCGGAGATCAAGTCGCGAATCTACGGCGGACTCATCGAGCGCGGCTGCTACCCGCACAACCCGGAGCGCGTTCGCAGCGCGTACCTGACCGGTGGAGCGCTCCTCGCTGCCGCGGGGGTCGGCCTCGGCGTGCTCACACGGTCGCTGTACCTTGGGATCAGCCTTGCTTGCTGTGGAGGGATCGTTGCCGCCTTCGCGCGCCTCATGCCGCGGAAGACCTCTCACGGCGCCGTGGTGCTCCGCGAGGTCCGGGGCTTGGCGGAGTACATCGAACGGGCGGAGGTCGACCGCATCGAGTTTCACGACGCGCCGGAGAAGAGCCCGGAGTTGTTCGAAAAGCTCCTTCCCTATGCAATGGCGCTCGATCTGACCCGCATCTGGACGCAGCAGTTCGAGGGGCTGTTCCGCGAGCCGCCACGCTGGTATGTGGGCGGCGGTCCGGTCTTTCACGGACACCTGTTCGCCACGTCGATGCTTCACCTTTCCGCCGGGATGAACCGCACGTTCGCCTCGGCGCCGCGCACCGCATCAACGGGCCGCTCGGCGTGGGGCGGACGCTCGAGCTTCGGCGGAGGATTCTCCGGCGGCGGCTTCGGCGGCGGCGGCGTGAGTGGCTGGTGAGGCAGGGGAGCGCGGCGGCGCCGGCGACGGCGAAACGTGTCTCGGCCTTGCGTGTAGAGTACCATGTTCAAGCACCTCGCGGTTGGCGCCGAGGCGCCGGAAAGGGTGAGGATGAAGAGTCTTCTGCGGATCCTTGTGGTGGCTTTTGCGGTCTTCATCGCGGGGCTCGCCAACGCGGCTACCGACGGCGCGCAGCCGATCCCGTGGAACGCGGAGCGACCGCTCACGTGGATTGACTACAGAGGGATCCCTGATCCCGGGGCGTCCCCGTCGATCGGGGCGCGCACGCACCTCCTGCTGGCCTACAGCTACCAGTACATCAAGGACTACGACGCCTCGTCACGACGCTACCGGGCGTACGTGTACGCCTCGTCGCTCAAGGTCGACTGTCTGTTTGATCCGTACGAGTCGTGGGTTCGGCCCGATGCCCAAAGCGACCGCTTGCTGAACCACGAGCAGCGGCACTTCGATCTGGCGGAGGTGTACGCGCAGAAGATGCGAAGCGCGCTTCAGAGCGTGACGGCGTGGGGGGCGTCGGCCGCCGCCGCGGAGCAGGCGCTGAAGACCCAGGTCGCGGCAACCGCAGGGCAGATCAACCAGCGATGGCACGAGATTGACGCCCAGTACGACCAGGAGTCCGTTGGAGGGACCGATCCGTCCGCACAGGCGTTGTGGGATCAACGGATCGACGCCTGGCTGGTGCAGCCGTCGCAGGCTCCGTAGCGTTTCTCGCCGCTGCTACCTAGCGCAGCTCGAGCCGATCCAGCGTGTCCAGGAGTCCTTCCACGCTTCCGAAACGCCCGGCGAGCGCGTAGACCACCTTGCCATCGGCGTCGATGATGACGGCAAACGGGAACGCGGTGATCTGGCGACGAAGCCCCTCTTCCTGCGGCTGATAGGACTCGACGACGAGACGATCGTCTTCGTAGCCCACAGGAAACGAAACGTCAAGCCCCGCAGCGATTTCGCGGGCCTTCTCGGGAGAGCGGCCCGAACAGACCGAGATCACCGACACGGGGACCTCGGCGCCTTCGCTGTAGTCAACGAGAATCGGCAGCTCCCGCTTGCAGATGCCGCACCATGTCGTCCAGAAGTAGAGGAGGACCGGCCGCCCTTCGTAGTCGGCAAGGCGGAGACGCTCGCCGGTGATCGTCGGGAGGTCGAACGGCGGTGCGTTCTCGGAAACGATGGGGAACGCGCTGGTGGCGATGATCCGCTGCTTCTGCGTGAGGCTCGAGAGATACGACCACTGGGAAACCAGCAGGACGCCAAGGATGGCGGCAACGGCAACAAGAAGGAACGTGCGCATGGTGCGGGCAAGGATACGCAACGGGCCACCGGGCGCAAGCTCCGTTTCCCGGCGTGGGGGAGGACCTGCGCCGCGGTCTGGGGTACCATGACGCCATGAAACGCCTTGTGGTGGCCCTGATGCTTCTCGGAATCCTTGTGGCGGCGAGCGGGTGCAGCCTCCACGACTTGCTCTGTCTTCTCCTCGGCTACTGCCCGTAGCGAGGGATTGCCCCGTTGCCGGCGGCGAGCACCGCCTGGCCGAACGCCACGCCGCCGTCGCCGCATGGCACCCGTTGGTTGGTGAGCAGCTCGAGCCCCGCCGCGTCAACGCCGTCGCGCAGCCACCCGGAGATCGCGTCGTTGTAGGCGACGCCGCCGGAGAATGCGATCGCTTCCACGCCCGCGTCTCGGGCGACGCGCGTCGCCAGTCTCACCATCCCGTCCGCGAGAAACGCCTGTGCAGAGGCCGCGAGGTCACTCGCTGTCACGACCCCGAGAAGCTCGTACAGACGGGCGAACGCCGTGATCCCATCGAGCCGTAGCAGGCCGTCTCTCTCGTGGATCTCGATCGGCAGCTCGCGTGCTTGGCCCCCAGCGGCGGTTGCTTCGAGGCGCATCGCGGGCTCGCCCTCGTAGGTCCGCACGGTGCAGGTGCCGATGAGAGCGGCCACGGCGTCCAGGAATCGGCCGGCGCTCGTGGTCGGAGGCGCGTTAAAGCCGCGGTCGATCTGCCGAAGGAGAACGTCGATCTCGCGCTCCTCCATTCCGTGGGCAACGAGCGCCTCGGCGATCTTCCGTCCCGCGATCCCCGCGGCGTGGAGGTACGACGCCACAAGGCGTAGCGGGTTGCGCGTCGCGAGGTCGCCTCCGGGGAGGGCGACCGGCGCGAGGCAGCCCGCCCGCCGGATCTGCCCGTCACAGGCGACGAACACCTCGCCGCCCCACGCGGTGCCGTCGCGCCCGTAGCCGTATCCGTCGAGGATGACGCCGACCGCGTCACGCCGCCGATGCTCGGCGAGCACCGAGGCGAAGTGCGCCTCGTGATGCTGGACACAAACACGGTCTGCGGGCCGCTCGGCGGTGAGATCGGCTGCCAGCCGTGAGGTGAGGAACGCCGGGTGGAGATCGCAGGCAACGATTTCGGGAGGCCGCGTGCCGCACAGCGTCTGCAACCGGCTGATCGCGTCCTTGAGAAACGCGAGGGTCTCCGGGTTATCCACCGAGCCGATGTGCTGCGACGGCACGATCCGTCCGGCCTCGTAGAGGGCGAACGCCACGTCGGTCTCCCCACCGAGTGCAAGGATCGATCGGTTCCCGAGGTCCACGGGCAGGGCCTCAGGAACGTAGCCGCGCGAGCGACGGATGATCCTCAGCTCGCCGCCGCTTCGTCGGACCACGGAGTCGTCGCAGCGGTTGGCGATCTCACGGTCGTGAAGAAGAACACCCTCGGCGATCCCGCGGACCCCCGAGAGGATCTCCTCGTGATGGATCCACATCGGGCGGCCTGGGTGGTTCGCGCTGGTCATCACCAACGGACGATCGATGCCGTCGAACAGCAGATGCTGCAAGCCTGTGTAGGGAAGCATCACGCCGACGGTCGGAAGCCCGGGCGCGATCTCCTCGGGTAGCGTCCCCGGGAGCTTGCGCAGAAGGACGATCGGGCGTCTGGTGGAGCGGAGCAGCTTCTCCTCCTCGGGGTCGATGTGAGCGATCTGCCTGGCGATCTCGTCGGTTGCCATCACGGCGAACGGCTGTGAGGAGCGGCCCAGCCGGCGCCGCAGCCGCAGAAGCGTCTCCTTGTTGGTGGCGTCGCACGCGAGGTGAGTGCCGCCAATGCCCTGGATGGCGACGATGAGTCCGCCCACAAGGGCCTCGCGGCATCGGTCGATCGCTCGCTCGGGCGTGCCATCGAAGCTCAAGGCGGGCCCGCAACGTGGACAGGCGATCGTCTGTGCGTGGTAGCGCCGACTGGCGGGATCGGTGTATTCGCGTCGGCAGGCGTCGCACATCGGGAACGCGGTCATCGTTGTGCGCGGGCGATCGTAGGGGAGCCGCTCGGCTACCGTGAATCGCGGGCCGCAGTCGGTGCACGTGGTTGCCCAGTAGTCGTGGTAGCGCCCCGCGTCCGCGATGTCGGCGAGGCACGCATCGCACACCGCGATGTCCGGAGGCAGGGTGCCGGTCCCGCTGTCGCCGCCGTGCGACGCAACGATGCGGAACCCCCGCAGACCCGAGGGCGCCCGCTCTTCCACGATCACCCGCTCGATCGACGAGAGCGGCGGCGCGTCCTCGGGTAAACGATCGACGAAGCGCGAGATCGCGTCAGGGGATCCCTCAATGATGATCTCTACCCCGGCGTCGCCGCGGTTGCACACGGTTCCGTCGAGTCCGGCTGCTGTCGCCCGGCGGAACACATACGGGCGGAACCCCACACCCTGCACAACACCGTGAACCAGCAGCCGACGGGCGGCCCGCTTCACGGCTCCGCCTCTGCGGACACCGGCCCGTCCGGCGGCGGCTCTACGGTGAGTCGGCCGATATAAAGCTCACGCCCCGTAAGAAGATCCACTTCAGCGCCGCAGCGGGGGCAAGAGAGGATCGGGATCGCGAAGTGAAACGACGGATCAGACAGCAGCTCGGGGCTGCCCTGGAAGCCGCAGGCGTTGCACCGCACGGTGACGGCGATCGGTTCGATATCCAGAGAGGAATCCTGGAGCGGGGTGTCGCGGGTGACCACTTCGTAGGCGTTTTGCAGGGCGTGGTCGGAGAGCACGCGGAGCTCTCCCTTGCAGAGCAGCACGCGGACGATGCGACCCGGCGTGTTGTCGAGGCGCTCCATGAGGGCCTCGACCAGCTGTGCTACCAAGGAGTACTCGTGCATGCGATGCCCAAGGCGGCGAGAAGCTCGTCGATGCCGACCCCCCGGCGCGCGTCGGCGAGCACTGCGGTGCCGTGGGGGTTGACGCGGGCGTAGTCGGCAAGGATGACCTTCGTGTCGACGCCGACCGCGGTGGCGAGATCCACCTTGTTGATGACCACAAGGTCGGTCTGCGCGAAGATCTTGGGGTGCTTGCGCACCATGTCGTCCCCCTCGGTCACGGAGATGACGACCATCTCGGCGGCCGTTCCCAGGGGGAAGTCCGCGGGGCAGATCAGGTTGCCGACGTTCTCGATGAACAGCACGGAGAGCTCGGCCAGCGGGAGCTTCTCCATGGCGTGTCGCACGCGATGGGCGTCCAGATGGCAGTCATCCTGGGTGTTCAGGTTCACCGAGGTCGCGCCGACGGCGGTGAACCGGCGGTGGTCGTCGTCTCCGGCGGAGTCTCCGGCAATCGTTCCGACCGTTCGGCCGTCGGCAGCAAGCCGCTCGATCATCCGCTCGATCACCGACGTCTTGCCGCTGCCGATCGCCCCCATCACGCTGATGGCGAGGACGCCTTGCTCGCGGAGAACGCGGAAGTTCTCCTCCGCGTCTTGGAGCTGACGCGCGAGGAGGTCTTCGTAAGAGACGTGAACGTCGTGCATGGTCCATCCTTCCGGGGCGGGCGACATGTTACGAGTCGTTGGATCGCGTCGCAATCCGCACGCGCCGCTTGGGTGAAACGACGGGGGGCCGCCGGCGTATCTTGTGAAGCGTGCCTTGCGGAGGTGGACGGCCGGTGAGTACAGTCACGCGATGATCGAACGATAAGGAGGCCGGCGAATGATAAGGGTTTGGGTCTTCATTGCGGTTGCCTGCGCGGTGAGCGTTCTTGGCGTGGGCGCCCCCGAGATTGCCGTGGACACCCTGCTGTACGATGGGGGGACGGTGCTTGAGGGGGCGGTCGTCTCTCACACGTTCGTCTTGACCAACGTGGGAGACGAACCGCTCATCATCAGTACGGTGAGTGCGACGTGCGGCTGTACCGCAACGGCGTTTCCCACTCCCAAGGAACTCGCGCCCGGGGCTTCTGCAGAGCTGACGGCGTCGGTCAACACCCGCGGCTTCTACGGCTCGGTGACCAAGGCGGTGCGGATCTACTCCAACGACCCGTCCTACGCGGGAACCTACATGTCCCTGCAGATCGCGTTCACCGTTCGTTCGGGAGAGCTTTACCACAAGGCGCTCGCCGACATCGATCGGCTCTTCTACGTTCTTGTCGACCTGCGCGAGCCCGAGGCGTACGACGCCGGGCACATCCTCGGGGCGATCAACCTTCCGAGCTCTCGGCTCGACGAGTGGAAGACCGCGCTTCCCACCGGAGTGACGCTCATCTTCTACGACGCCGACGGCACGACGACCCGCGGGGTGATCGGGGCGCTGCGTGCCCTGGGCTACATCGAGGCGTGGGGGCTGTTCGGCGGGCTCGACGAGTGGCTGCGGGCCCGTGCATACGACGAGCCGCTAACGTCGATGCCGCTGGAGGCCCCAGGGCCAAGGCCCGAAGGGTTGTACTTGGGGACGGACGAGTTCATGCCGATCGAGTTCTCGCGCATGTACCGGCTGCTTGTTGATGTGCGCACCCAGGAGCTGTTCGAGGAGAACCACCTTCTGGGAGCGGTCAACCGCCCGTTCCTCGAGCGGGAGACGTGGCTCCCCGAGCTGCCGCGGGGGGTGGATGTCATCTTCTACGACTTCGATGGCTCGACCGCGGATGTGATCGCCGTGGAGGCGCTGGAGGCGGGAATGTTTCAGGCCTACAGCCTTCTCGGCGGACTCGCGGACTGGTTCACGCAGTTCAACGAGGTCTATCTGACGTCTCTGGGCCTTGCGTACCCTGCGCAGCGGTAGCGCCATCGACCTCATGCCGATGGCTCTCGCGAGACCGAATCCGAACCTGCCGTGTGCGCCGTCCGGCGCATCGAGCTTCCTACGGGCGAGAATCGCCTGCTGGCTGCTCGTGGCGACGACGCTTCTCCTGGGTGTCGTCGCCTCGGGTGCCGAGATGCTGTTCTTCTACGAGAACGGCTGCCCCGACTGCGCGCGGGTGAAGGCCGACATCGAGGCGTGGGGTCTTCCTGAGGAGGCTCTTCACATCGAGTTCCTCGAGATCCACACCGCCGGCGCGATGCCGCTCCTCGAGAGGCTTATGCTCGCCTACGGGGCGGAGGTCGGCGCGGTGCCCATCCTGTTTGTCGGCGACGTGGCGATGGTGAACCGCACGTTCTACGCGCCCGGCGAGGAGCCGGCGACCCTTTCGGAGCTTGGAGCGCGCCTACGCCTGCGGCAGGTCATCGACGCGGCGATCGCTGCCAACGCCGCCTCGCCGCGGGAGCGTCTCCCGGCGGCAAGGACGGAGCTGGTGCTGGTGATCGCTCCCGACTGTGAGGCGTGCGATGCGCTCGGGGCGATGCTCGATCGAGTCCTTGCAAGAGCGCCCGATGCCGCGCTGCGGGTTCTCGACGCGGGGGGCGCCGACGACGCCGAGCGGTTCGACAAGCTGAAACGGCTGTACGGGGTGCACGGGGACGCGCCTGCGGTGTTCGTGGGATCCGCCGCGTTCATCGGGAACGTTTGGTGCGAGGCGGGCAAGCCGCCGGAGACGCTGACGGTTGCGGAGGAACAGGAGGAGTGCCTGGCGGCGGCGGTCGCCGCGGCTGTTGAGAGCGGCGCGAGGTCGCCGCTGTCGCGCCTGGAGTTCCGCGAGCGGGTCACACTGTGGGCCGTCGTTGCCGCCGCGGCGCTCGACTCGGTGAACCCGTGCGACTTCGCGGTGCTCATCCTCCTGCTTGGGACGCTTCTTGTCATCGGACGTCGAGGGAAGGTCCTGGCGGCGGGATTGTCGTTCACGGCAGCGATCTACATCTCCTACTTCCTGCTCGGGTTCCTCGTCTACTCGGTGCTGGGAATGACGATCGGCACCCGGTCGTTCCGCGTTCCGTTCATCTACGCCGTGTCCGGACTGGCGATTCTCGTTGGCCTTTGGCAGATGAAGGACCTGTTGTGGTACGGACGGTTCTTGAGCATCGAGGTTCCCGATCGCTGGAAGCCGTTCGTCAAGAAGGTCACCTCGTCGGCGGTGACCATCCCCGGTGCGTTCGTTGCCGGCGTGATCGATTCGCTGTTCCTCGCTCCCTGCACATCGGGACCGTATCTTGCGATCCTCTCGCTGCTGTCGCAGACGACGAGCCGTCTTCAGGGGATTGCGCTGCTGTTGCTCTACAACTTCATTTTTGTGATCCCTCTTCTGCTCATCACCGTAGCGGTTCACCTCGGGCTCACCACCACGGCGCGGGCGGAACGATGGCGGACCGCGAGGCTGGGCACGTTGCACTTCGCTTCCGGGGTCGTGATGCTGCTGCTTGGCGTCGGGATGGTTATCGGCGTCCGATTGGGGTACATCTAGGGCAACGCGTTGGCGGGGAGGCAGGGATGTTGCGACCTCGGCTTTTCGGTACGCTGCTGGCTTTGGCGGTGATCTCGCTCGGCGTTGTCGCGGCGGGGACTGACGATCCTTCGATCGTGGTGTTCTACGAGGACGGATGCTCCGCGTGCGAGGCGATGGACCTCTACCTGGAGTCGCTTCTCGTGGAGCAGCCCCAGATCCTCGTTAGCCACTATGAACTTACCCAGCCGGGGAACATGGATCTGCTCCTCGGGCTTCTTGACGCGTACGGAGCGGAGATCGGGGCGGTGCCGATCCTGTTCATCGGCGGACAGGCGTTCGTGGCAGCGGGAGAAGCGGACAGCGAGAACATCGTCGAAGCCATCGCACGCTGCGCGACAGGCGACTGCCCGTCGCCGCTTGCGACGCCCACCGACCGGACGGGCGACCTGCTGATGCTCGCCGCGTTCGCGGCGCTGTTCGCGGTCCTCTACCTGCTGCAGGGGCCGTAGACGGAGGGCTTGCGTGACAAGGGGCGAACTCGGGGTGGCCGTGGTCGTTGGAGGAACCGGTCCGATCGGCCGTGCGGTGGTCGATGCGCTGGCGGCCCGAGGGCACACGGTTCGCTTTGCCTACGCGCGCGACCGGAACCGGGCCGAATCGGTGGTGGCCGCGGGGCGCGAGCGGGGCTTCGACATCGACGCGATGGCAGCGGACGCAACGGACGAACGCGCGGTGGCACGGTTGATCGAGGCGGTGCGGGGCGCCGGCCGCGTGGTCGTCTGGGTCAACGCAGTGGGTCCGTTCTCCGGGGGGAGGACGGTCGACGAGGTGACTGCGGCGACGTGGCGCCATGTCGTCGAGCAGAACCTAACGAGTGCGTTCGTCTGCAGCCGGGCGATCCTGCCGACCATGCGGATCGCGGGCGGTGCGATCGTCAATCTGGGGGTGAGCGGCGCCGAGAGAGCGCGAGGGGCGCCGCGGGCCACGGCGTACGTGGCGAGCAAAGCGGCCCTCGCGGTGCTCACGCGCAGCATGGCCCACTCGGAGGGGCGGCACGGCATCCGCGTCAATCAGGTCAATCCAGGCTACATCGATGGCGGACGACACACACCGGAGTCGGTGCCTGCCACTGTGTTGCTGAAGCGGCTGGGGACGGCAGAAGAGGTCGCCTCCGCCGTCTGCTTCCTCGCGTCGGCGGAGGCGAGCTACGTCACCGGAGCAGTGCTCAACGTGGACGGCGGGGCGTTTCTGTAGCGCTACTCCACGCTGGACGTGTAGCGGCCGCCCTGCTCCGTGATGATGATCGTGGTCGCCTGGCCGGGGCGAACGGTGACCGTTCGCTCGATCGGGTCCGGAATCGTCTGGATGACGATGCGGTACTGTCCCGGATCGAGCACCGGAGGCACGTCCCCCACCATCCCCGAGTGGACGACGTTTCCGTCCGAGTCGTAGATGGTGTAGGCGACCTCGAGCGACTGCCGCAGCGCGTCGCGGAGCTCCTGGCTGGTGTCCGCGGAACGGTAGACGCCGCCACCGACCGACGCGATCTCCTGGAGCTCGACGCGGGCATCGGGGTCGTCGGCGAGATCGAAGCCGATGACGTGAATGATCAGATCCAGACCTGTCGCAAGCAGGCGCTGCGCCGCGCTTGCTGGGTCACCGCCGCAGGTGTCGCGACCGTCGCTCAGAAGCACCAGGAGGTTCGAGCCGCTGACGGTCTCGAAATCCGCGCGCACCTGCTCGATGTTGTAGGCGAGCGGTGTGAGTCCTCCGGCGCCGATCGTCATGATCTGTGTCTCGAGGAACGTGCGATCCATGGGTCCCATCGGCACGACCAGGCGTGTCGTGTCGCAGCGGCGCTGGAACGCGCGCAGCCCGACGTTGGATCCGTTGGGGATCGACGGCAGCAGATCGATGAGCACGGACTTGGCGATCTCGATCTTCTGGCTGTCCTCGAACGGATCCATCATGCTTGACGATGTGTCGAGCACGATGAGGATGTTGCGTGGCGGGGCGTCGAACACCAGGCGCACTTCGCCTGATGTGGTCAACTCGAAGCCGCCCGCTTCCTCGCCGATCTCCGGTCCGACGGTTGCCAGGCCATAGGCTCCGACAGCGTCGATCGCCGGCCCGGGACAGGGCGAGGGGTCCTCGTCGCCCGGGACGTCCGTCAGCCGTACGTAGCGGTACTGCTCTCCCGGGATGGCGAACGGGGCGATGTCGATGGACGACGGGTAGCCGGAGGCGGTGCCCACGGAGATGAAGCGGAGCCCGTCGCTGCTGATCTCCACCTGGGCGGCGCGTCCGCTGAGAGCGTAGACGAACAGGTCGGGACCGGGGACGTCCATGAGGACGTTGTCAACGAACTCCAGGACGAGGAATGCCCGCATGTCCAGCGTGCTCAGGCGAAACCCCAGGCTCACGGCGCACGGGTCGCAGCCGCCGCAGGCGTAGCAGCCGTCGTGGCCGCAGTCCGGCGGTCCGAGCGCGGCTTCGGGGTCATTGAACGCGCAGTTGACACAGCTGCCCTCGACGTAGTCCGCGACGCGATCGGCGAACGAGGCGTCGCCGTCGGGGAAGGTCACGCCCTCGTATGTGGTCGCTTGAGCGAAGACACAGCCAGTGAAAATCACGTTGGAGAGAAGAAACAAGCAGACCGCCCAAGCGGCCCGGCGAGCGTCGGCGCTCATCCGACCACCTCCCATGGTCATGGAACGATGCACCTCGTCTTGTGTTTCAAATTCCTCACGAGTCCGGGCCCATCATAGGCAGTTTGGCGGGGCGTGACAAGGGCGGGAACGAACGGCAGTCGTGGGACGATGCATCGGCGGACGCCTGTTGATTCACCCCAGAGCCGGGGCTAACATGGTTGCGCTGTGCCGCCGAGGTGGCGGAATTGGCAGACGCGCATGGTTGAGGGCCATGTGGACTCAAACGTCCGTGCGGGTTCAAGTCCCGCCCTCGGCACAGACTCGATCGGACGGGGGACATCCCGAAGATGCGTATCGTCTTGGATGTAATGGGAGGGGACCGCCCGCCGGTGGAGCTGGTGTCCGGCGGCGTCGACGCCGCGCGGCGAGGCGGCTTCGAGGTCCGTTTCGTCGGGGCTCCCGACGTGATCCGTGAGGCGCTTGCCGCGTGCTCGGCGCGCGAGGGCGAGCGCTTCTCCGTTCTCGCCGCAAGCCAAGTGGTGCGCATGGACGAGCGCCCGGTGCGTGCCGTCCGCAGCAAGCGCGACTCCTCCGTGATCAAGGGCCTCGAGGCCGTTCGGCAAGGGGATGCCGACGCGTTCGTCTCTCCGGGCAACACCGGGGCGATCGTCGCCGGGGCGCTGTTCACCCTCGGGAGACTTCCATCGATCCCTCGTCCGGCGTTGGCGGCGGTGCTTCCGAGCGTTTCCGGGCGTGAGTTCGTGATCGTCGACGTCGGGGCAACGGTGGATTGCACCCCGACGCACCTTCTTCACAACGCCCTCATGGGCGCGACCTACGCGGACGCGCTCCTCGGGATCGAGGATCCGACCATCGGGATCCTCAGCGTCGGCAGCGAGCGCGGAAAGGGAGATCGCCTTGTGGTGCGCGCGGCGGCGCTTCTCGACAAGGCCCCGTTCCGTTTCGTTGGAAACGTCGAGGGACACCACCTTCTGACGGATCGTCCCGTGGACGTTGTGGTGACCGACGGGTTTTCGGGCAACGTGTTTCTCAAGGCGATCGAAGGCGGCGTCACCGCGGTGACGGCGCTGCTTCGCTCGTCGATCTCCTCGCGAGTTCGTCTCAAATTGGGGGCGGCGCTTCTGCGTCCGGCGTTCCACAAGCTGCGGCAGAGCCTCGACTACCAGCGCCGGGGCGGGGCGGCGCTGCTCGGTGTCCAAGGCACGGTGATCATCGCCCACGGCCGCTCCGACAGCGCGGCGATCGTCGGTGCGATCGACATCGCGCGCCGTGCGGTGAACGGGAAGATCCTCGGCAGGCTGACTCGTGGACTCGACGGATGGGAGCACCATGGGGGCTAACATCACGGGAACAGGCCACTACGTCCCGACACGCGTGCTGGGGAACGATGATCTGGAGCGGATGGTGAACACCTCCGATGCGTGGATCGTCCGTCGAACCGGCATCCGGACGCGTCACATCCTGTCCGAGGAGGAGATCCCCGCCGACATGGCGGTCCATGCGGCCCGGCGGGCGATGGATGCGGCCGGCGTGGAGCCGGCGGCGATCGACCTGCTGCTCGTCGCCACCAACTTCCCGGACATGCCGTGCCCGGGGACGAGCCCGTTTGTCGCCTCGGGCATTGGCCTTGGTGTCGGGGTCCCGTTCTTCGACCTTTCGGCAGGCTGCTCCGGGTTCGTCTACGGGCTAGCGATTGCCGATGCGCTCGTCACCGCAGGTGCGTTCTCGAACGTTCTTCTGATCGGAAGCGAGGCGCTCTCCCGCGTGGTCGACTGGACCGACCGGAAGACGTGTGTGCTGTTCGGGGACGGCGCCGGCGCGGTGATGCTCACCGCAGGAAGCGACGGACGCGGCGTGTTGTCCACGGCGCTCCACGGCGATCACGAAAAGGCCCAACTGCTCTGTGTTCCCGGTGGAGGGACCCGGCACCCGGCGTCGACGCAGACGGTCGATGCACGGCTGCACTACCTACGGATGGAAGGCGCTGGGGTCTATCGAAGCGCGGTGCCGATGATGGCAAACGCTGTCCACGAGGCGCTCGAGCGGGCGGGTCTCGAGATCTCCGATGCGGATTGGATCATCCCACATCAGGCGAACCAACGGATCATCGACTCCCTCGTAAAGCGCCTCGGCGTTCCCGACGCGTCGGTGATCGTGAATCTCGATCGCGTGGCGAACACGTCCACGGCGTCGATCCCGATCGCCCTGGACGAGGCCGTGCGGAGTGGGCGCGTCGCCCCCGGCGACATCGTTGTCCTCACGGCGTTCGGCGCTGGGGCGAGCTACGGCGCCGCGGTCGTGCGACTGTGATTGGAGGGGGGCAGAACATGCAGCGGCTGGTGTTCCTGTTTCCCGGTCAGGGGACAGTGCCTTCCGCGATCCCCGAAACGCCGCTGTCAAAGAAGCTTCTCGCGCACGCCGAGACTCTCGGAGTTCCGCTTCTGGAAGTCCTTGCTGCGGACGATGCCGTCCGGCTTCACCGCGCCGACGTGGTGCAACCGTTGATCTTCGTCGACGAGGTCACCAAGGATGCTCTCCTTCGTGTCCGAGGGATCCGCCCCGACGCCGTCGCCGGGCACAGCCTCGGTGAGTATGCGGCGCTGGCGAGCGCTGGAGTGCTCGACGTCTTCGAAGGGCTCGATCTCGTTGTCGCACGCGGCCGCGCCATGCGCTCGACACGCGGCGCGATGGCGGCGATCGTCAAGCTGGAGCAAGGCGTGGTGGCTGATATCTGCCGGCAGATCGGAGACGACGTGGTCATCGCCAACCACAACGGCGAGCGGCAGTTCGTTGTCTCGGGCACAGAGCCCGCTGTTGCCGCCGCGGCCGCGGCCGCGGCAGGGCGGGGCGGCCGAGCCGTGCCGCTCGACGTTTCCGGCCCGTTCCACTCCCCGTTGATGGGAGCTGCGGCCGCGGAGTTCGCGGCGTTGCTTCGGAGGGCCACGTTCAAGGATCCTTCTGTGCCGGTGGTCTCCGCGGTCAGCGGCACACCGGAAGAGAGCGGAGACCGGTTGCAGCGCCTCATGGTTGACCAGATGACGGCGGGCGTTCAGTGGGTGGATGTTGTCCGGTGGATGGCGTCGGCGGGCGTCGCGCGAGCGATCGAGGTGGGGCCGGGCCGTGTGCTCTCCGGGCTCGGCCGGCGGATCGCGCCCGGCATCGAGTTCCACTCCTTTGAGGAGGCGACCAGTGGATGAGATGACGGGTCGCGTGGCAGTGGTCAGCGGCGGCACCCGGGGAATCGGACGGGAGATTGCGGCCGAGCTCGCGCAGCGCGGATGCCGTGTGTGGGCGCTGGCAAGGGACGCTGAGGCGGGTCAACGGCTCGAGGCGGAGGTTCGCGGTGCCCGGTTCGTTGCTGCGGATGTCACGGACGCGGCGCAGGTGACTGCCGCGGCCAAAGCGATCCTTAAGGCGGAAGGACGCGTCGACTACCTCGCGGTCAACGCCGGGATCACCAGGGATCGCCTCCTCCTGCGGATGAGCGACGAGGACTGGGACGCGGTGATCGATGTGAACCTCAAGGGGGCGTTCCACTGCCTGCGAAGCTTCGCGCGGCCGATCTCGCGATCGGACCAGGGCTCCATCGTGTGCGTCGGATCGGTCGTCGGTGACATGGGGAACGTGGGCCAGGCGAACTACGCCGCGTCCAAGGCGGGACTGGTGGGGTTGGCGCGCACCGCAGCGCGGGAACTCGCGGGCCGTGGGGTGCGGGTGAACGTGCTGGCGCCGGGGTTCATTGAGACCGACATGACCGCGGCGCTCCCCGAGGAGATCCGGGCGCCGCTGCTGGCGCGTATCCCCCTCGGAAGGGTCGGGAGTCCGGCCGAAGTCGCCAGCGTAGCGGCGTTCTTGCTTTCGCCGAGGGCTTCCTATATAACTGGTCAAGTCGTCGCAGTCAATGGGGGGATGTACCCGTGAAGCGGCGTTCGGAAGGGGGGGGCAGGAGATGAGCGAGATCGCGAAGCGGGCACGGACCGTGATCGCCGAGCAGTTGATGGTCGACGTCGACGAGGTCACAGACGAGGCCTCGTTCGTCGACGATCTGGGGGCGGATTCACTGGATACCGTGGAGCTCATCATGGAGTTCGAAGATGAGTTCGGTGTCGAGATCTCAGACGAAGACGCCGAGAAGATCTCGAGCGTCGGCGAGGCGATCGCGTATCTTGAGAAGCTGGTGGAGGAGAAGGGCTCGTAGCTGCGCAAACTTGGGGAGGGTCAGAGGGGGACAGCTGGGAAGTGGTTGTCCCTTTTTCGTTTGTGTCCTTCGTCACACGATCGGCCACGGGGTGATCGCCGGTGAAAGAGGGCGGGAAGCGCGGCTCGATCGGTCGGCGCACAGCGAATCCCTACTTCGAGGATCACAAGTACCCTGAGCCTACGTGCTGTCCTCGATGCGGCCTGGTTTATCACGACGGGCGATGGCAGAGACGGGACGCCACGTGTGCCGAGGGTACCCACCGGAGCATGTGTCCTGCATGCCGTAGGGAGATCGACCGGTATCCCGGCGGGATCGTGCGCCTGCGCGGGGCCTACCTCGACTCGCATCGGGAGGAGATCCTGAACATCGCGAGAAACCAGGCGACGCTCGCTTCGAAGAGCCGACCCCTTCAACGCGTGATGTGGATCGACACCGTGGACGAAGCGGTCGAGATCGCGACAACCAACAGCCACCTGGCGGTGCGCATCGGCAAGGCGATCGAGAGTGCCTGCAGCGGCCGGATGGAAGTGAAGCGGGGAGACGAGGACCAGCTTGCGCGCGTCTACTGGGAGCGAGACGACTAGCTGGTCGCTGGTACCGCGATGAGAGATCCGCTCTGGCCCGATGAAGTGCATGAGGGCCACAAGCTGCCGTCGGGAAGCCGTCTCGCAAGATATGCCCCGTTCATCGACGACTGGGAACGCTTCTGCGCTGCCGCGAGCCGGCCGATGGTCCCGGCACTGCGCGCCAACACCCTGCGTTGCCCCCCCGAGCGGCTGTGGCGCGCCCTCGAGGATCAAGGGTTCGCGCTCGAACCGGTCGCGTGGGCAAACGGGCTGTTCTGCTGCCGTCAGACGGGGTTGGCGCGCACGATGGAACACTGGGCGGGATGGTTCTATCTGCAGGAGCTGACGCAGACGCTCCCGGTCCACGCGCTCGACCCGCAGCCGGGGGAGTCGATCGTCGATCTTTGTGCGTCGCCCGGAGGCAAGACCTGCCACATCGCTGCCCGCACCGGCGACCACGGGCTTCTGGTGGCCAACGAGCCGGCAGGCCGCAGGCATCCGCCGCTTCTGGCAAACCTGAACCGATTGGGGATCCTGAGCGCTCTGGTCACCGCGTACCGGGGGGAATCGTTCCCGTTGCGCGAGCGGTTCGATCGGGTGCTCGTGGACGCCCCGTGTTCGGGCGAGGGGACGCTGCGGAAGGAGCCCGCGGTCCGCATGGGGGCATCCCCATCGACGGTGCGGCGGCTGGCGGCTCTGCAGCGGCGGTTGATTGTGCGGGGCTACGACCTGCTGCGGCCCGGAGGCGTGTTGGTGTACTCCACGTGCACGCTCGCTCCCGAGGAGAACGAGGCCGCTGTGGCGCACCTTCTTCGCGAGCGCGACGCCGTTGTCGAACCGGTGGCGTGGCCGGTGGACGGCGCTCCGGGGCTTCTCGAGTGGGGCGGCGAGTCGTTCCCCGAGGGGGTCGCGCGTTGTCGGCGGTTCTACCCGCATCACTTCGACAGCGGAGGGGGGTTTGTTGCCCGTGTGCGACGACCTGGCGGCTAGCGGCCGAGCGATCTTCGAGCAGCGGTTCGGCGTGCCGGGAGAGGTCCTGGACGGGATGGCGTTTGCCGCCCGGCGCGACGAGCTTTGGGCCACCACAGCGCCGTCGACCCCGCTGCTTGCCGCGGTCCGGCCTGCGGGAGTCCGCGCTCTGCGGCGAACGCCCATGGGGCTGAAGCCCACGAGTACGTTCCTTCGGGTTCTCGGGGACAACGTGCGGCGGCATCGAGTGGATCTCTCCAGGGACGAGCTCGAGCGTCTGCTTCTTGGGCGGCCGCTTCCCACGGACGCCGATGAGGGTTTCGTGGCGTTGGCGCATCGGGGCGTTGTCCTCGGCTGCGGGCGGGCGGCTCGCGGGACGCTGCGACCGCTGCTTCCGCTCGCCCGCCGCAAGGCGCTGCTGGAAAGCCTCCCCTCGTAGCGGCGGGCGTCGTCTGTCGACCTTAGCGAACACTTCGGTCGCGCGTCCGCTTCCTCGGGGACATGCGTAATACGGATAACAGACATCCCGTCTGCACTCCGCTAGAATGGCCGCGTTGTCGAGGGGGACAATAAGGAGGTAGACAATGCGGTCTAGAGCGCTCTTGCCTATCGGAGGGGTCGTCGGATCGCTTCTCATTGCCGTTGCAGCCATTGCCCAAGGGGTGCCGGGGTGTGGCGTGGCCGCGCCGCCCTCCGAGGCGATGCTGGCGGCCGGTACGGCGAATGTGGCGATCATCTTGGATGCGTCGAACAGCATGAACCGCGGGTTCGGAGAGGGAACCCGTCTTAGCGTGGCCAAGGAGGCGTTGCTCGGGCTGTTCGACGTGCTTCCGCTTGGCCTCAACGTGCGCCTATCGGTGTACGGGCACCGCGTTCCCAAGACCGAGCGAGAAGAGAGCTGTGTCGATCTGCAGCGCGTTTTCGGTCCGGAGCCGTTCACCGATGACGCGCGCGGGCAGCTGGCGGTGCTCCTCGACGGGATCACCGCAATGGGGCTGACGCCACTCGAGGAGGCGCTGCTTCGCGCGGGGCAGGATCTGAGTGAGCTCGAAGGCGCTAGCGTCATCGTGCTGTTGAGCGATGGTGAGGAGACCTGCGACGGCGATCCGCTCGCTGCGGCGGCGCTGCTCGCGTCCTTCTCCCCGCCGATCGTCGTGCACGTGGTCGGCCTTGATCTGGAGCCCGAAGCCCGAGACACGCTCGTTGCGATCGCCGAGCTGACGGGCGGCGAGTACGTCGGCGCGCGCGAGGCCGCTGACGTCCTTGCGGGGCTGTTCTCGCTGCTTGCGCCGGGACTCATCGATGAAGCGGACACCGGGCCGGCGATCCCGCCGGAGTTCGCGTGTCTGGGGATCACCAATGTGATCGTGGGCACCGACGACAAGGACACGCTCATCGGCACCGAGGGCAACGATCTGATCTACGGACTCGGCGGCAACGACCTCATCGTCGGACTCGGTGGCAACGACGTGCTCCTTGGCGGTCCCGGCAATGACGTGATCGAGGGCGGCGAGGGGTGCGACTTCCTCAGCGGCGACGGCGGGAACGACGTCCTGTTCGGAGGAGGAGGCGACGATCTGCTCTGCGGCGGACCGGGCTGCGACTCGATGGAAGGCGAGGCGGGGAACGACCGCCTGAACGGCGGACCGGACGACGACTACCTGCTGGGAGGCGACGGCGACGACGTGCTGGACAGCGGCGGCGGCAGCGACCTCCTGCTTGAGGGACGCCAGGGAACGGTCGCTTGCGTTCCTTGTACCGTGCCCTGCCTGCCGATCTGCCCGCTCCCGCAGCCTCCTTGCGCGCCGGATCCCGGCTGCCCTCTGCCGTGTCCGCCCCCGGTGAACCCGTGCGGCGACAAGAGCGTTGACGAAGGGTGCTCCATCCAGCTTCACGGCACCGTGACCGATCACGACTGCAACGTCGTCTCGGTGATCTGGCAGGCGGACAAGGGAGCGTTCGACGATCCCACGTCGCTCGATCCGATCTACTACGCGCCGATGACCCCGTACTGCCAGGGCGAGGACGTCTGCATCTCTCTTGTGGCAACCGACAGCTGTGGCGCCACGGGGAGAGACGCGTTCACCCTCCACATCAACAACGTCAACCGCCCGCCTGTGGCGGACGCCGGCGAGGACATCGTCATCGATGAAGGGACCGCGGTGCAGCTGACCTGCGGAGCCTTCGACCCGGACGGTGACGCCCTGTGCTACTACTGGACCGCAGCGTGTGGTGCCGGATCGTTCAGCGATCCGACGCAGCTTCACCCCTGTTACACCGCGCCCCTTACCGATCTGTGCGAAGGTGAGGCGATCGTGCTGACGCTGACGGTTACCGACGCCTGCGGGGCCCAGGCCAGCGACACGATGGTTGTCTACGTCAGAAACCGCAACAACCAGCCGACGGCGGACGCCGGCGAGGACCTGTGCGTTGACGAAGGCGCGACCGTGCAGCTGACCTGTTCCGCCTACGACCCGGACGGCGACGCACTGGCGTACTGCTGGACGGTGGAGGGCGGCAAGGGCGTGTTCGACGATCCGACGCTGCTTCACCCCCGGTTCACCGCGCCGCCCACCGATCGCTGCGAGGGCGAGGACATTGTGCTCACGCTTGCGGTCACCGACGCGTGCGGGGCGAGGGCGTGCGACACGATGATCATCCACGTGCGCGACGTCAACCTTCCGCCGATCGTCGAGCTGGGACCCGGCCTGTGCGTCAACGAGTGCGCGTCTCTATGCTTGTCGGCCGTTGCGAGCGATCCGGAGTGCGCCGTCCTGCAGTACTGGTGGACGGCGTCAAGGGGCAGCTTCAGCGATCCCACGGCATCGAGCCCGGTCTACTACGCGCCGGAGACCTCACAGTGCGAAGGGGAGGACGTCACCATCACGTTGACGGTGACCGATCCGTGCGGACTGTCCGCGTGCGACACGATGACGGTCCGGATCATGAACGTCAACAACCCACCGGTAGTCAAAGCGGACCCGTAGGGGTCCGGATTCAGCAGGACGACGGTTGGCCGATCTGCTCCGCTGCCGACGCAGCGGAGCAGATCACTTGCTGTGGAGGGCACGCTCGGTCGGGGATGAGCTCGAGAACGGCTTCTCCTACAGGGTTCTCGCTGGCAAGGGCGTGGGCGACGTGGGCGTGGAGGCATTTGACGCGAGAGCGATCGGAGAGCCCGGCGACGCCGGTCCGAAGCAGCGCGTCGAGCCGTCCGGACGCGGCGAGTCGCGCGCGGTCGCGAGGCGAGAGGCGGCGCGTTCGTTCGGCAATCGCCGCGCGATGCGCGTCGGCGTAGCGCGCGGCGAAGCGAGCGTCGCGCCGCAACCGCTCCTCCATCCGGTGGATTCCCCCCGCGGCCTCCACCCGGCTCACGCGAACGGCAAGATGCGGGCAAGTGAGCCAGAACGTTGTGGGAAACGGCTCCCCATCGATCACCGGCGGCACGGAGACGACCTGCGGGAAGCCGTACGGACAGCGGACACACACCGCCTCGAAGCCCCGCGGCGTTCGGCCGAGCTGCCAGGCGACCACGCGCCGGTCCAGCGTCTCGCGGGTCACGGCGCGTTCTCCGCCAGGGCTGCGGCGCGCCGCAGCGCCCACGCTGCCTCCTCGTCCGCGAGCGCGCCCGCCTGCGGCTTCTCCTGCAGCGCTTTCGCCAGGGCGGCGGTCGCCTCGACGGCGATCTGCTCGATGGACGGCGAGCGGCCCAGAAGCTCCGTAACGGTGACCGTTGGCGTTGGCCGGGACGCCACGCGGGACGGCCGATAGCCGGGGCGCATGGCGAGCAGGAGGCTCGCCATGGGGATCGTGTCGCGGTCGATGAGAAGCGTCGTGTGCCACAGCACGCCGCGCCTGCGCGCCTGCGCGCCGCCGCCGATCTTGCGGCGGTCTGCGGCCAGAAGGTCGCTTCCCGCATGCATCACCGGCAGGCCCATGCCGCGCAGCGCCGCAGCGACGGCGCCGCCCAAGACATCGAACGTCCGCGCTACGCCGTGTCCTTGACCCCAGCCGGCGGCAACGACCGACAGGTTGAGGTTGCCGCGGTGGTGGACCACGGCTCCACCGCCGCTGATCCGCTGCAATACAGGGATGTTCTTCGTTGCGCAGGCGGCGAGATCCGCCTCCTCGGACGCGATCTGCGACCGGCCGACCACAACCGCCCATTCGTTGATCCACGCGCGGACGGTCGGCCCGTGCCCTTCGGCGAAGCGCAGCAGCGCCTCGTCCACGGCGAGGCCGAGCGCCGGGGCAGCGGGCGTCAGCTCGATGATGCGGCGCATGCCAGACGGTACATCTCTTGGGCGCGGTAGGAGCTGCGCACAACGGGGCCGGCGAGGGCGCCGGCGAAACCAAGGGAGCGGGCCGTGGCTTCCAGCTGCCGGAAGGCTTCTGCGGGAACGTGGCGCTCCACGGGCATCGCGCGCTGGCTTGGGCGGAGGTACTGGCCGAGCGTCACCAGGTCGACGCCGGCGCGCCGCAGGTCGACGAGCGCCTCTTCGACCTCGGCATCGGTTTCCCCCAGTCCGAGGATGAGAGAGCTCTTGGTCACGGCTCCGGGCGCCGCCGCCTTGAGCCGCGCGAGTACGTCGAGCGAGCGGTCGTAGCCGGCGCGCCGGTCCCGCACTGTGGGCGTCAGTCTGCGGACCGTTTCCAGGTTGTGGCCGAGGACGTGCGCGTGGGCTGCCGCCACCGCGAGGATCGACTCGCGGGCGCCGCCGAAGTCGGGGACCAGCGCTTCGACCGTCGCTTCCGGGATCGCTTCGCGGACAGCGACGATCGCCGCCGCGAACGCGCCGGCGCCGCCGTCGGGGAGATCGTCGCGATCGACGGACGTGAGTACCACGTGGGCGAGGCCGAGGTCGTGCGCCGCTGCCGCGACGCGTCGCGGCTCCGTTGCGTCGACGATGCCCCGTGGATCTCCGGTGGCCACGCCGCAGAAGCGACAGCTTCTTGTGCACAGCTCGCCGAGCAGGAGGAAGGTCGCCGTGCGTGCCCCCCAGCATGTGGCGAGGTTGGGGCAGCCGGCCTCTTGGCACACCGTGTTCAGTCGGTGTCGGGCGAGTGTGGCGCGCACGAACTCGCGCCCGAAGCGGCGGTCGCCGCCGCCAACAGGGATGCGGGGCCGTTCCGACGACGAGGCGCTCAACAGAGCCGCTCCTCGAGCCATGTGCTGTCGCGCCGGACGACGTCCCGCCCCAGGCGCCGCGACAGCCGCTCGACCAGTCGCGCCTCGACCGTTGCCATCGGTGGCGCCGAGCGGGTGAGCTCGGAGAGGCACGCGATGTCGATCTCCAGTCCGCAGGGGCGGATCATCGCGAAGTGGCGACGGTCAACGGCAACGTTCACTGCCACGCCGTGCATAGTGACCCAGTGACGGACGTGGATACCAAGCGACGCGAGCTTTCGTTCTCCCACCCAGACCCCGGGGTACCCGCGGCGTCGGGCGGCATCCACGCCGAGGGATGCCGCCACGTCGATGACCGTGTCTTCGAGGAGCGAGACATACCGGTGGAGATCGAGCCCCGCTTCGGTGAGGTGAAGGATCGGGTACATCGTCACCTGTCCCGGTCCGTGATACGTGATGCCTCCGCCACGTTCGACCCAGTGGAGGGTGATTCCCTCGCGTTGCAGCGCCGCTTCGGGCACGAGGACGTCGCCCATTGCGCCGGCACGGCCGAGGGTGAACACCGGGTCGTGCTCCGCGGTCAGCACCACATCCGAGACCCGACCGGCGATGCGTGCGTCGCGTACGGACCGCTGCAGTTCGATGGTGGCGTCGTAGGCAGCGCGGCCGAGAGCCACGTGGGCGACCGTTGCGTCCACGCTACTCCAGCTCGGCCAGCCGGTCGCCGGCGTGGACGACATCGCCCTTTGAGCAAAGGATCCGGGAGAGCCGGCCCGCTGCCTCTGCCTCGACCGCAAACACCGCCTTGGAGGTCTCCACCTCAAGCAGTTCTTCGCCGACATCGACCGCGTCGCCTTCGCGCTTCAGCCACTGCACCACGGTCACGTCCTCGACATCACCAAGATCCGGAAGCCGTACATCGGGCATCTGCCGAACCCCTCCTGCGGCGAATACTAGCGCCTCTCACGGTGTGCGTCATCCTTGACGTAGCGGCGCGGTTGCAGTTGCTGGCCGGAGCCGGGGCTTCTATAGTCGGCCCGGAGGCGATGACGTGGGATTCTCGTGTGCGCTCGTTGGGTTGCCCAATGCGGGGAAATCGACGATCTACAACGCACTGTCGGGCGCAGGCGCCCGGGTGGAGAGCTACCCGTTCAGCACGATCGAGGCGCATCGTTCGGTGGTCGAGGTGCCCGACGAGCGGCTGGACGCGTTGCACGCGATCCACCCGGAAAAGCGGCGAGTCCCCACGTCGATCGAGATCGTCGATGTCGCCGGTCTGGTGCGCGGCGCGAGCGCGGGCGAGGGGATGGGCAATCAGTTCCTTTCGGAGATCCGTGCCGTTGACGCCATCCTTCATGTGGTTCGCTGTTTCGATGACGAGAACGTCGCTCATATCGCGGAGCGTGTGGATCCTCGACGCGATATCGAGATCGTCGATACCGAGCTTCTTCTGAAGGACCTCGAGACGCTCGGGCGGATCGCGGAGCGGGCCCGTCGCGAGGCCAAGGGGGCCGACCGTGGGGCGGCGACGCGCGCGGAGGCGTGGGATCTCCTGGTGCAGGGGGTCGCCCGTGGCGAGCCGGTTCGCCGCCTCGAGATCCCTCGAGAGATCGCTGAGGGCGTCCGCGATGCCGCACCACTCACCGCGAAGCCGATGCTGCTTGTCGCCAACGTCGGTGAGGACGGCGGCGGGGAGCACCTCGCAGTGGTTCGCGCGACTGCCGAGGAGTCCGGAGCGCAGGTGGTTGTCGTTCACGGGAAGGTGGAGGCGGAGATCCTCGAGGCAGCGGAGGACCCGCAGGAGCGGCTCGCGTTTCTTGGCGAATGGGGTCTCACATCCACCGGGCTGGACCGGCTGATCCGCGCCGGCTACGGGCTCTTACAGCTCTCGACCTTCTTCACGTTCGAGGGACCCGAGGTGCGTGCCTGGACGGTTCGCGCGGGCACCACGGCGGCGGCGGCCGGGGGGAAGATCCACTCCGACTTCGAGCACCGTTTCGTGACCGCGGAGGTGATGGCACTCTCGGCCCTGAGTGAGGCCGGTTCGGAGAAAGCGCTCAGGGATCGGGGCGGCATCCATCGTGCGGGGCACGACTACGTTGTGCAGGACGGCGACGTGATCCGCTTCGTCTGCGGATGAGCGCCCGTCGACTGCGGTGGGACGATCCGCAGCTTCCGTCGGCTCTCGGCCGTGCCCTCGATCGCGGAAGCGTGATCCTGTTTCCCACCGACACCGTGTACGGGCTGGGCGGTGGGCCGCGGTCAGGTGCCGTCGACCGGGTGCGCTCGATGAAGGATCGGCCGACGGGACAGCCGTTCGCGTTGCACCTGTCGTCGCTTTCGGCGATCGAGCGATTCGCCGCGGTGCCCGTTGCGGCGCTGCCGTGGATCGAGCGGCTCCTCCCGGGGCCGTTCACCGTTCTCCTCCCGGCCGCGAGGGACGCCCCGACGTGCGCCACCTACCGGGGAAAGGTGGGGATTCGGGTCCCCGACCACCCACTGTTCCTCAAGATCCTCACCGAGATCGACCGCGCCCTGTTCGGCACGAGCGCCAACCGCCACGGCGGGCGCCCGCTGCGCTCCGTGGAGGAGATCCTCGGCGTCTTTCGCGAGGTCGATCTTGCGATCGAGGGCGCCGCGCCGCGGGGCATTGCGTCCTCGGTGATCGACCTCACGCGTGACCCGCCCCACGTGCTCCGCGGAGAGCTTCCGAAGGGCGATCAGTGAGCGTCGCGGCGCCGCTTGCGCTGCTCAGCATCGCCGCCGTTTGGGGATGGACCTTCGTTCTCGTGAAGGAGGTCGTTGCCGACACACCCCCCCTCACCTTTCTCGCGGCGCGCTTCGCCGTGGCGTTCGTCCTGCTGGCGGTGCTTCTGCGACGTCGGCTCCGTGGAACGGGTCAACGGGAGCTTGTCGCGGGGACGATGATCGGGGCGGCGCTTTTTGTCGGCTACCTGTTCCAAACGTGGGGGCTGCGTCACACGAGCGCCAGCAAGAGCGGTCTGATCACCGGGCTGTACGTGGTCCTTGTTCCCGTTCTCGCGGCCGCCTTTGCGCGGCGGCGTGAGTCTGCCGCGGTGTGGGGGGGTGTGGCGCTGGCGGCCGCAGGGCTGGTGTTTCTCGTTGTGGGAGGCGCCGGCCTCGGACACGGCGTCAACCTCGGCGACCTGCTCACGCTCGCGTGCGCTGTCGGCTTCGCCGCGCACATCCTCCTGGTGGACGATGCCGTTCGCCGCCTCGACTACCTGAAGCTGCTGGTGATCCAGATCGGAGTGGTCGCGCTGCTGAGCCTGTTCGGCGCGCTTGCTCTCGAGCGTGGCCCGGTCGCGGTGGACGCGCAACTCGTGCTCGGCGTGGCGGTCACCGGAGTGGCGGCCACCGCGCTGGCGCTCTACGTGATGAACCGCTTCCAAACCCTTTCCACCGCAAGCTACACCGCGATCCTTCTCGCAACGGAGCCGCTGTTCGCGGCGTTGTTCGGGGCGCTTCTCCTTGGCGAACGGCTGCGCGCGGCGCAGTGGGCGGGGGCGGCACTGATCGTTGTCGGCGTTCTCGTGCCGCGGCTGGGAGGGAGCGGCCGGGCATCCGCGGTGCTACGTGGCGAAGATCAACGCCACGCCGGCGAGGGCGATCGCTGTCCCAAGGACGGCGCGTAGACGGATCGGAGTGCCGAACACGAACCGCTCGACGAACAGCAGCAGCACCGGAGGCAACGCCATGAGCGTCGATGCGACGCCCACCGGGGCGGCGCGAAGCGCCACCAGCGACAGGGTGACGCCGACGTAGGGCCCGGCCACGGCCCCGGCGAGGGTGGGGAACGCCGCCTCGCGCGCGGCGAGCCGGCGCCACGTCGACCGGAGCTGGCCGCGGAGGGTGGCCCAGCCCCAGGCCGCGGCGCTGGCGCAGAGTATCTGCAGAAGGTTCGTGGAGAGCACAGGGAACGCCCCCGCCATCCCCTTCTTCGAAAGGATGTATCGCGCCGCCTGGGCGACCGCAGCCCCGAGCGCGAAGCCGACACCTAGAAGGAGTCCGGGGCGCGCACCGTCCGCCCGCGGTGTGCGAGGCTCCCACAGTACAACGGCAATCCCCGCGAGGGTGACTGCGATGGCGCCGCAGCGCACAGCGGACAGCTGCTCTCCGAGGATCGCCCATCCGAGAAGCGCGCTCATCACGGGAACCGCCGTCATTACCAGGGAGGTGCGGTGGGCGCCGAGGCGGTCGAGGGCGCGAAACAGAAGGGCGTCGGACATGGCGAAGCCGATCACGCCGGAGAGGCCGAGCCACAGCCATCGTTGCACGCTCGCGTGGAGCGGGACGATGCTTCCGTAGACGATGAGATGCGTGGCCAGAAGGAACGCGAGCGCGATCGCCAGCCGGATGCGGTTCAGCGCCGGCGCCCCGATGCGGCGGACGGCGATCGTGAACAGCACGTAGCTCGCCGACCAGAGGGCGGCTGTTGCCAGCGCCGCCCCGTGTCCCACCGCCTCGCTCACCGTTCTAGGACTCCCCGCGATTCACAGGCTCGAAGCGGGCGACGAAGTGGCGGAGCGGGCCTTCGCCTTCGACGATGCGGTACCCGGGAAGGCTGTCGGCCCGTGCGCGGACCGCCTCCGCGGCGGCGATCACCGCGTCGATGTGGGTGCGCGTGTAGGTCCGTCGAGGCACGGCGAGGCGGACCAGCTCCAGCGGGGGGAACGTGGGCCGGCCGGCTTCGTCTGTTCCCGCGAACATGACGCTGCCCACCTCCACGGCACGGATCGCCCCCTCGAGGTAGAGCGCCAGGGTCACCGCCTGCGCCGGAAACAGCTCGCGAGGAAAGCCGGGGAGCAGGGCAGCGGCGTCGATGTACACCGCGTGGCCGCCGATCGGCCGCACGACCGGGATCCCTGCGGCGAAAAGGCCTTCGCCGAGGTAGCGGACCTGTCCGATCCGATCCGCCAGGTAGGCCGGGTCGAGCGCCTCGCACAAGCCAATGGCGATCGCATCGAGGTCGCGCCCCGCGAGGCCGCCGTAGGTGGGGAAGCCCTCCATGAGCAGCAACCGCTCGCGAGTCGCGGCGAACAGCCGCTCGTCGTTCATCGCCAGAAGGCCTCCGATGTTGGCGATGCCGTCCTTCTTCGCGCTGAAGGTGACCCCGTCGGCGAGGGCGAACATCTCCCGCGCGATGTCTATCGGCTGGGCGTTCTCGTAGCCTTGCTCCCGCTCGCTGATGAAGTAGGCGTTTTCGGCGAACCGGCAGGCGTCGATGAACAGCATCAGCCCGTGCTCGTCCGCCACCTCGCGGATCCTGCGAACGTTCTCCAGCGACACGGGCTGTCCGCCGGCGCTGTTGTTGGTGACGGTGACGAAGATCATCGGGATCTTCGATGCGCCGACCCTGCGGATCAACGCGCGAAGCCCGTCGACATCCATGTTCCCTTTGAACGGATGCTCCACGGCGGGTTGGAGCGCCTCGGGGATCGGCAGGTTCTCCGGGCGACCGCCGTTGGCGAGGATGTTGGCGCGGGTGGTGTCGAAGTGGGTGTTGTTGGGGATCACGTCGCCCGGCTTCACGCACGTCGAGAACAGGACATTCTCCGCGCCCCGACCCTGATGCGTGGGAACGAGGTAGCGGAAGCCAAACACATCGCGCACCGTCCGCTCGAACCGCTCGAAGCTGCGGCTCCCGGCGTACGACTCGTCGCCCCGCATGAGCGCCGCCCACTGGTCTTGGCTCATCGCGCCGGTTCCCGAGTCGGTCAGAAGATCGACGTAGACGTCGCGGGAGTGCAGGTTGAACACGTTGTAGCCGGCGGCCTCCAGAGTCTGCTCCCTTTCGTCGCGCGACGGGCAACGGATGGACTCGACCGCTTTGATGCGGAATGGCTTGTAGGACATGAACCGTTTCCCTCCTCTGGCCCGGCGGGGGCCGGGCGTTCACCCGTGACATGCCGTAACGTCCATCCGTGCCACAGGAAGGGCGGTTGACCCTTTCGGGATGCGCGACGTTCGGCGCACCCCCGATGGTAGTGCCGCGGAGCGGGGGCGGCAAGGGTCTTGACGTGGCCTGGGTGCGCGGAGTTTAATCAGGGATGCGACATCAGGGATGGGGGGGATGATGCGCGAGAGGATCGAGTGCGGCTCACTGCGTGCACTGGTGCGCGACTTGGATGGGGCGCATGCCCCGGAGATACGCCGAGCGGTTCGCGACATCGTCAGACGGTATGACGACCGCGGGGCGCTTCTGGTCGAAGTGGAGACGCTGGTGGGGGCGGCGGAGCCGGCGGCGCGTCACGTGGCGTGCGGCCTTTTGCCGAGATGTCACAACGACGATCCGTCGCGCGCCGCGAAGCTTCTCGAGCAGCTGTCCAAGGACAGAGACTGGACCGTGCGCGAAGCGGCGAACCAGGCGGCAGGGTCGATCCTGCGCGCTTCGTTCGCGCCGGCGCTCGAGTGGCTGCGCGGCTTCGCCACAAGTGACAGCGCGCACGTTCGTCGGTGCGTGCCTGTGGCAGCGATGAAGGCGGGGCGCAGCCGCCGTCTCGAGTACGCGGAGCCGCTGCTCAAGCTGGTGACGCCGCTTCTTGCCGATCGCGATCCCATCGTGCGCCGAAGCCTCGGTCCGATGGCCATCGGGTCGGGGCTCCTTGGGTTCTATCCGAACCCCACGTTCGAGTACCTTGTGCAGTGGTCGACGTCGAACGACGAGCAGGTGCTGTGGAACGTGGCGATGTCGTTCTCCGGCTCGTGCGCCGCGCCGATCGCGCGCAAGGCGATGATCGTGCTGCGCAAGCTGTCGCTCGACCCGCGGCGGTACGTCTGGCGCGCCGTAGCCTCCGCGGTGTGGAAGCTCGGGCGCCGGCGTGCGGAGGTCGTCCGTCCTGAGCTCGCCCGGTGGCTCGAGGACGAGGATCGCGTACACGTAGCGCGGGCGGCGATGCGGCACCTGTAGCCTCACGGGCCTCCGAGGGGGGCGGCCGTCGGCGTGTCGTGCCGATGTTCCACCGGCGCTGACGAGACGACGTGTTGTGAGAGCATCCGCCGGCGGAGGTCAACCGATGAGTGAACCATCCATCAAGGGCTACGTTCCGGAGCGTGATCGCAACGGCGTGCTTCGGGTGTGGCGCGACTGCGGCTGGGTGGACACCGAGACGCAGGAGAAGGGCATGGACGCGCTGCTCGAGGCCAACACGGTGCGTGTTGCCCAGATGAACGGCACGATCGAGTCCGTCGTGTGCACCGGACCGGGAGCCTTGCGCTACAGGGACGAGGACATCCCCCTGGTCTGCGTCTCCGGGGTGACGACGAGTCGGCTCGCGAGACGGCTCGGTCTCGCCCGACGTCTGGTGTCCGCCGCACTCGCCGCCGCCGCCGCCGAGGGTGCCCTTGTCAGCGAGCTCAGCGTCTTCGATCAGGGGTTCTACAACCGCCTCGGGTTTGGCAGCGGCCCTCTCGAAGTGGGCTTTGCGTTTGACCCGGCGACGCTTCGCTGCGATGCGGTGCCGCGTCCTGCGGTGCGGCTGACCGCCGACGACTGGGAGGCGATGCACGCAAACCGTCTGTGTCGCCGTCGCCCCCACGGTGCGGTGAACATCGACCATCCCGGGGCGACCCGAGCCGAAACCCTGTGGGCGGAGAACGGATTCGGCTTCGGCTTCCGCGATGGCGCCGGCGGCGCGCTCTCCCATCACGCGTGGTTGTCGGCAAAAGACGCGGAACGCGGTCCGTACAGGCTGTGGTGGGCGGCGTTCCAAACCAAAGAGCAGCTCATGGAGCTGCTTGCGGTGGTGCGCAGCTGGTCCGATCAGGTGCCGCTCGTGCGCATGACACAGCCCCCCGGGGTCCAGCTGCAGGACCTGCTCCGCCGGCCGTTCCGCGCGTTGATGCAGACCGCCGACGGCAGGTTCGCAGCGCGCATCACCGCCGGGGCCAACTGGCAGCTTCGGATCCTCGACCTGGCGGGATGCCTCGAGCATACCCACCTGGCCGGCCCGGAGGTGACGTTCCAGCTAGCGCTTCGGGATCCGATCGCCGAGTGCCTCCCGGAGGATGCCCGTTGGCGCGGGATCGCCGGAGACTACGTCGTCACCCTGGGGGAAACCTGTTCCGCGACGCCGGGGGTCGCGCCTCGCTGTCCGATGCTTCGCGCGTCGATCGGGGCGTTCAGTCGCCTGTGGATCGGGGCGGGACGCGCGACGTCGCTCTTCTGGACCGACGAGCTCGACGGGCCGCGGGAGCTTCTCGCCGCGCTCGACCGCGTGTTCGCTCCGCTGCCTGCGCCCCATCCTGATTGGGAGTTCTAGATCGGTGCGCCAGTTGCAGCGATCGTCGGTTTCAACTATTCTGTTACGGAATAGTACGATGCCCATCGACAGCTTCGGCGTGCAGTACGCACTTCTCGGGCTTCTGCTCGAGGAGCCGGATCACGGCTACGCCCTGCGGCGGCGCCTGGAGTCCGGGCTCGGGAGGGTCTGGCGCGTGGCCACAAGCCAGCTGTACCTGGTTCTTCGCCGCCTCGAGCGCGACGGGCTGGTGGCCAGCAGCGACCAGGAGTCCGCGGGGGGCCCGCGCCGCCGCTGCTACAAGGTGACTGCTCGCGGCGAGGAGGCGTTTCGTGACTGGGCGATCGCTCCGTCGCCACACCTTCGCGACGTGCGCGTCGAGCTGCTCGCCAAGCTCTACTTCCTGCGGCGCCTTGCGCCGGAACGCATCCAGCGGCTTCTGCACGCCCAGGAGGAGGCGCTGCGGCGCGATCGGGCACGAGCATCCTGCGGCGACGCCGGCCTCGGAGAGGACGCGTGGATCGATCACTGGACGTCGCGGTTTCGTGAGGGTCAGCTCGACGCGGCGCTGGCGTGGTTGGATGAGGTACGACGGGAGACATCGAAAGGCGGGGGAGCGGGATGAGGAGAAGCGGAGTCGGAGTCCTTGTCATGCTGTTGGCGCTGGCGTCGGCGGTTCCGGGGGTGGGCATGGCGCAGGCGATCGTCACTGATCCCCTGGGCAACGAGGTCACCGTACCGCAGCCGATCGAGCGGATCGTCTGCCCGTACGCGATGGCGACCTACTACCTGTACGCCCTGGGCGCCGGCGAACGGCTGGTTCGCGGCTGGTACATCGGCGTGCGGTCGATCGACGATGCGCCCGACGCGTTGCGCCGACTCGAGCCGCAGCTCGCGGAGAAGCTCAGCTTCGGCGAGCCGAACCTGGAGGAGATCCTGCGGTTCGACGCGGACGTGGTGCTGGTCGACGCGTCACGGCACGCGGCGTTCGCCGAACTCGCGGCCGAGGTCGGCCTTCCGGTGCTGCGCTTCGCCGTGGAGACACCGGAAGGGATCGTCGAGGCGATGCGGGCTGTCGCGCAGATCCTCGGGGAGGTCGCGATCGGACGCGCCGAGGCGTTTGGCGCGCGCCTCGACGCCGCGTTCGCCGCGGCAACGGGGGCAAACGCCGACGGCGCGCCGCGCGTCCTGTTCCTCGGCGCTACGCCGCTTCTCGTGGCAAGCGGCGACATGTACCAGACGCGCCTGATCGAAGCTGCGGGAGGGGTCTCGGTCTCGGCGGGGCTGCGCGGCTACTGGGCGGAGACGAGCCTCGAGCAGATCCTCGTTTGGGATCCGGAGGTTGTTGTCATCCCCTCCTACAGCGAGGTCGAGCCGGCGTCGTTACTCGAGAGCCCGGACTGGGCGACCATCGCCGCGGTCCGCTCCCGGCGTGTGTACAAGATGGAGCGGCTGTTTGGGCCGTGGGATACACCTGTGCCTGACTCGCTTCTCGGGATCCTGTGGCTCGCCGCACGGCTCCATCCGGACGGCGTGGCCGTGGAGTTTGCCGCCGAGGCACGGCGCTTCTACGAGGAGGTCTACGGCTACAGCCTCTCGGCCGAGGAGGAAGCGAGGCTCGCCGCTCGATGACGCGCCGCCGCGAGGCGACCGCGTGGCTGCTGTTTTCCGCTCCCCTCGCCCTTCTGGCCGGCTCGCTCTTGATCGGCCGCTACCCCGTGTCGCTACCGGAGGCGTTCCGCGCGCTGTTCTCGGTGGGGGAGGTTCCCGATGTGGTGCGGGCGCTGATCGTCCGCGTGCGGCTGCCGCGCGCGATTGCCGCGGCGTGCGTTGGCGCCAATCTGGCGGCGGGCGGCGTGATCTTCCAGGCGCTGCTGCACAACCCGTTGGTGGACGCGCGGATCCTCGGGGTGAGCTCAGGGGCGGCGTTCGGCGCGGCGCTGGCGCTCGTGGCTGGCGCCGGCGCGGTGGCGGTGCAGTGGTCGGCGCTCGGGTTTGCGCTTCTTGCAGTGGGCATGGTGGTGCTTGTCGGCTGGCGCTACGGGGCATCGACGCTCGTGATCGTGGTCACCGGGATCCTCGTCAGCGCCCTGTTCGCATCGCTGCTCGGACTGCTGAAGTACGTGGCTGACCCGGCGGACACCCTGCCGGCGATCACCTACTGGTTGCTCGGAAGCCTCGGCGGGGTGCGATGGGCTGACCTCGCGCCCCTGCTCACGGCGACACTGCTCATCCAGCCGCTCCTTCTCCTCGCGCGCTGGCGCGTCAACCTGCTGACGCTCAACACCGCCGAGGCGCACAGCCTGGGGGTGCCGATCCGCGCCCTCCGGGCCGCGGCGCTCCTCGGGGCAACGATCCTTGTGGCCGCGTCCATCTCGACAAGCGGGATCGTCGGATGGGTGGGGCTGATCGTTCCGCACGTCGCCCGCTTCCTTGTGGGCGGGGATCACCGGCGGGCGCTGCCGGCGGCGATTGCCCTGGGGGCGGGCGTCCTCCTGCTTCTTGACGGGATCGCGCGCACGGCGCTGCCCGTGGAGCTCCCGCTCGGCGTGCTTACGGGGATCGTCGGCGTGCCGGGATTCCTGGTGGTGCTTGGGGGCGTGCTCCGCACGCGAGGGGCGCTGCGGTGAGCGTCGAGGCGCGGGGGATACGGTTCTCGTATCAGCCGGAACGGACCGTCCTTCGCGGTGTGGACCTTCTCGCCGCGGACAGCGAGGTGACGTTCGTCCTTGGCGCCAACGGGTCAGGGAAAACGACGCTGCTCCAGATCCTCATCGGACTGCTCGCCCCGCAGGAGGGGCGGGTGTCGGTCGACGGGCGGCCGATCGACCGCCTTTCGCCCAGGGCGAGGGCGCGGCGGATCGCCTTGGTGCCGCAGAGCCACCCGCCGCGTCCGGGGTTCACCGTCTCCGAGACGGTCGTGATGGGGCGCGCCGCGCGCCTCGGGGCGTTCTCCACGCCGCGAGCAGCGGAGTGGGCGGCCGCGGACGCCGCGCTTGAGGCGCTGGGCATCGCCTCGCTCGCGGATCGGTCTCACGCGAAGCTGAGCGGCGGCGAGCGGCAACTGGCGATGATCGCTCGCGGTCTCGCCCAGGGCGCGAACACGCTGGCGTTGGACGAGCCTGACGCCCATCTTGATCCCGCGTACCAGCAGCGTGTGTTGTCGGCGTTGGCGCGGCTGGCGGAGCGGGGAATGGCGCTGCTTCTCACCTCTCACCAGCCGAACAACGCCCTGGTGTACGCGCACTCGGTCGTGTTTCTCGTCGGAGGCGTGGCCGCTCCACAGCTTGCCCCGCGGGAGGCCCTCACCGAGGAGCGCCTCGAGGCGGCCTACGGCGTTTCGTTCAACCTGATCGAGTCGCCCGCGGGCGCGCGGGCGCTTCTGCCGAAACGAGACGGCCGGTAGCGGCGCTGTCGCGGCTGGTCCGGCAGGTGCGCTCAGAGTACGATGGACGTTTGAGACCGTTCTTGGACGAGGCGGCTTCCCTCGGATCATCTCCAGCGATGGACACGTTGGGGCCCGCCTTCTGCAAAGGAGGAGCCAGTGCCGACCGGATACTGTGGGAAGATCCTGTACGTCGACCTTGGGGCGGGCACGACGCGCGTAGAGGAGCGAGACGACCGGTTCTACCGCTCGCTTCTCGGGGGGTGGGGGCTGGTCGCACAGGAGCTTCTCACTGGTGCGCCCAGGGGCGTGGAGCCGCTGGCGCCGGAGAGCCCTCTGGTGTTCGCAACGGGCGTTGTCACCGGGGCACCGATCCCGGGCAGCGGACGCCACGCCGTTGGTGCGAAGTCGCCGCTGACCGGCGGCTTCGGCGAAGCCGACGCAGGGGGGTTCTGGGGCGTGGAGCTGAAGCGCGCCGGGTTCGACGCGGTGGTCGTGACCGGTCAGGCGCAGACGCCGGTCTTCCTGTGGATCAAGGACGGCGAGGCGGAGATCCTCGACGCGGCGCATCTGTGGGGGCGCACCACCGCGGAGGTGCAGCAAGAGATCCACACGCAGCTCGGCGACCCGAAGATCCGCGTTGCCCAGTGCGGCATCGCCGGGGAGAACGGCGTCCGCTTCGCGTGCATCATCAACGAGCTCAACCGCGCCGCAGGGCGCTGCGGGTTGGGCGCGGTGATGGGGGCGAAGAGGCTGCGGGCCGTTGCGGTGCGCGGGAGCGGGACGGTCGCCGTAGCCGATCCTGACGCCGCCCGCAAGATCATGGCCGCCGTTGCCGGATCGCGGGAGCGGTGGGCCGGGTTTCACGAGCACGGGACCGGCGGCGGCGTCATGCACCTGAACGAGATCGGGCGGCTTCCCACCAGGAACTTCCAGTCGGGAACGTTCGAGGGCGCCGAGCGGATCTCCGGGACGACGATGACGGAGACGCTGCTGGTCGGGCGCGACTCATGCTTCGCGTGCCCCATCGGTTGCAAGCGGAAGGTCGCATCCGATGGAGCGTACAAGATCGACCCCGCGTACGGCGGCCCCGAGTACGAGACGCTGGGGGCGTTTGGCTCGACCTGCGGAGTCGACGACCTGGAAGCGGTGGCGTACGCCAACCAGCTCTGTAATGCCTACGGGATGGACACGATCTCGTGTGGTGTGACGATCGCGTGGGCGATGGAGTGCTTCGAACGCGGGCTGCTTGGCGCCGCCGACACCGGGGGGCTCGACGTGCGGTTTGGCGATGCCTCCGGCATGGTGGACCTTGTGGAGCGGATCGCGCGACGGGACGGGTTCGGTGACGTGCTCGCCGAGGGCTCACTGCGCGCCGCACGGCGTGTGGGTCGCGATACCGAGCGGTTCGTCGTTCATGTGAAGGGCCAGGAGCTGCCGATGCACGATCCGCGCTTCCAGTTTGGCCTTGGGATAGGATACGCGACCTCGCCGACGGGGGCCGATCACATGCACAACTTCCATGACGCGGAGCTCGAATCCGATGCCGGCGTTGAGGCGCTCCGCCCGCTGGGGTTCCACGTCGACCCACTCGATCGACAGAGCCTGCCGCCGGAGAAGGCGGCGATCGCCGCCGCTGCGATCAACCTGCAGGTGGCGAAAAACTGCATGGGTGTCTGCATGTTCATGCCATATCGAGTGGATCGGTTGACGGACGTTCTCCGTGCCGTGTGCGGATGGGACATGACGGCGCTCGAGGTGCATCGGGCGGGAGAGCGTGCGCTGGCGATGGCGCGTCTGTTCAACGCGCGCGAAGGGATGACGGGCCGGGATGACGCGCCGCCGCCACGGTTCGCCGAGCCGCTCCTGGTTCGCGGGGAAAACGGCGGGCACATCCCCGAGGAGGAGCTTCGCGCGGCGATCGACCTCTACTGTCGCGTCCACGGATGGGACCCCGAGAGCGGCGCGCCGACCGACGCCAAGCTCTCGGAGCTCGGCATCGCCTGGGCGCGCAGTGACGACGCATAGGATGGGCGCCGCTTGGCGCCTCGCGTGACGCCGTGGTGACGGAGGCGGAGGAGCCTCCGGGGAGGGAGGCGGTGGGCGCAGGCGATGCGGCGGCGCAAGCCGTTGCGGAAGGAGCGAGTACATGCGGCGATGCGTGCTGATCTGTGGGATACTGCTCGCGACACTCCTTTTTCTCCACGGCGGTGTCGCGCTTGTCGGCGATCCGGCGCCGGAGGACGCGCTCGAGCGGTTCTTCGCCGCCGAAGGCGAGCAACAGGTTCTGGCGGCGATCGACGCCATCGTGGCCTCGGGCGCCACGGTCGAAGAGGTGGCGAGTCGTCTCCGGGAGGGGCGCAGCTACGCCGCCGAACTGCCTCGTGGTTGGCAGGTCTATGAGCTCGTGTCGAGCGACGGCGTCACCCGCCCGTTCCACCTGTTCGTGCCGGAGGACTACGACCCGGCGGAACGCGTTCCGTTGCTGTTCGATCTGCACGGCGCGGTGATGGGGCCGGGCTTCACCGTCGCCGAACTCGCGCCGCGTCGCGCGCTGTGGGAGACTGCCGCCTCGGCCGCGGGATTCCTTGTCATCATGCCGCACGGTGACGAGCAGGCTCCGTGGTGGAGCGAGCTTGGACGCGGCAACCTCCTTGCCGAGCTCGCGCTGGCGAAACGTCTCTACAACGTGGATGAGGATCGGGTGTTCCTGAGCGGGTTTTCCGACGGGGGCAGCGGCGCGTTCTGGATGGCGCTACACGATCCGACGCCGTGGGCCGGGTTCATCTCCCTCTACGGGAACCCCACGGTGGCCGCCTACGGCGACTACCGGTGCTACCCGCGCAACCTCCTGAACCGACCGATCCGCGCTGCCAACGGCGCGTACGACGCCATCTATCCGGCGTCGGAGCTTCGTCTCATCTACGATCAGATGCTGCTGCTCGGCGTCGGCTTGGAGTGGTCTGTGTACGGCACCGGACACGACCTGAGCTTCTTCGCCGACGAGGAGGCGCAGAGCGAGGCGTTCATCGAGCGGGTGGTTCGCCGTCCGCTGTTCGAGCGGGTCATCTGGGAGACCGACGATTCTGCGGTCGGCCGATGCGACTGGGTGCGGATCGATCGCGTGGCCGACGTCGGCAACAACGCGCCGTTCGACAACGTCAACCTGTGGTACCCGTCGGGATCAGGCGACTTCGGTGCCGCGATCGGTGCACAGGGTGGAGAAGAGGGGTTCCGCGTCGCCGGGGTCGTTCCCGGCACCGTTGCCCACCTTGCAGGCATACGAAGCGGAGACCTCATCGTGTCCATCGACGGTCGCACCGTTCGATCGAGCTTCGATCTCCAGGCCGTGATGGCCACGACGCAGCCGGGCCAGCTCCTCTCGATCGAGATCCGGCGCGACGGGGCACCGCTGACGCTCTCGGGCACGGTACCCGGTCTGGATCCGATCTACACGCAGAGGGATCTTGTGGGGACGATCGACGTGGCGGTCGACGGCAACCGCATCGACGTGGCGGTACGCAATGTGGCCGCCTACACCCTGTTCCTCTCGAGCGAGATGTTCGAGCTCGAGCGTCCGCTTGTCGTGACCACCAACGGCGCGGTGACGTTTGACGGAGTGGTGGAAACGGATCTTCGGTTCATGCTCGAGCGTGCGGCCGTTGACAACGACCGCAGCACGGTGTATGAGGCCGGCCTCCAGATCCTGGTTCCTCCGATGTAGCCCCCGGCGGACACCGAGGCGTGTCCGGCGGTTGGCCCGATCGTAGCCTCCTCCTATACTGGCGACACGGCATCCGTGGCCGATGTCCGATTGTCGCAGGCGACGCAGCGGCGTCGACGCCCCGCAAAACGGGAGGAGGTAGGCAATGACTCGCAGGGTGTCTCTGTGGGTGACAGCAGCGCTGTGCGTGCTCGTGTGCGGTGGCTTCATCGGCCATGCGCAGTTCGACGAGCCGGCGGGCTTCGCGGTTGAGGATCTGCAGCTCATCAGCCTGGAGAGCAGGGTCGACTGGGGGCCTCACTGGAGCGGTCCGGTCGAGGCAGCGACGGTGGTCGCGTGGTTGCGCGAGCACGGCTTCCCGGCGCTGTTGCGAGACCTGAACGGCGACGGGACAGTGGATGAGCTGGACACCATCGCACTCGCGGACATCTTCGGCAACGGACCGATGCGCGCCGACCAGCCGTCGGGCACGACCGACGCGCTCCTGGTGCAGGCGCTCGCCGTGCATGTGGCGCGCGAGTACCCCGACGCGTTCGAACTCAAGATCTACGATCCAGGGTTCGCCGCGGAGTACCAGCGGGAGTTCGGTGTCCCGTTTGCCCCGGACGTGATCCCCGGGATCCTCCTCACGCTCGAGGAGCCGGCGAGCTACGGGGCGTACGTGTTCGAACTGGAGTCCGCCGAGGCGGTGATCGTCGGACTCGAACTCGAGGAGGAGCGCAACACCTATCTCACGGGCCGCTCCTACCTGTTCGAGCCGATCGACGAGACCACCTTCGCCGTGGACTTCGCGTGGGGAGAAGAAGACCGTTGGGTTCCCGGCCACCAGGGACGCGTGCTGGAAACCGAGGCGCGCCAGACCGACGCGCTCTACGTCCGTTATGAGGGCGGCTGGGAGCTCGCAGAGATTCTGCTCGCGCTCTCGCCGATCGTGGAGCCCGGTGAGGGCCCGCCGCCACCGGGACCGTGTCCGGAGGACGCGATCGGCTACGACGTGATGATCACCAACACCCCCGCGGGGAAGGTGGAGATCGAGGAGTGCGTCATCCGCGACGGAGGACTCGACATCTACATCTACACCGTGACCAACATCAGCTTCAACTGGAACGGCTGCGGTGTCTGCTGGTACGGTGTTCCGAACATTGACGGGCTGCCGACGGTCTTCCAAAGCGGGCCGGCCGGGTGGTTCGTCAACCCCTACTTCTGGGCAATGGGCGGCTGGGACTGGCGCGCCCCCATGGGCGACTGCGGCATCGAGATCGGGGAGTCGGAAGTGTTCTGGTTTGCCGTCCCCGCGCCGACGGTCGACAGCCACCTGTTCGGCGGGGTCGGCGGGTGCCCGATGCTGATGCTGAAGACAACCGGGCCGATGCCGCCGCCCGCGCTCTACCGGGTGGAAACCACCGGCCCGCGAGCGGGGGAGACGGGGCCGTGTCCCGATGTGGCGATCCGCATCAACGATTGGAGCTGCTGGTACCGTGATGGTGTCTATCTGATCACCGTCTGGGCGACGGCGGTCAACGTGGGCGCGGTGGACGTCGGCACGTTCACCTGTCGCGCTGCGTCCGCTGCGGACAGCGACGACATCGAGGTCACCGGCGGGCTTCTGTCCGGCGGATCGGCGCCGTTGGAGTTCCACCTGCTGGAGCCCGATCCCGGCTATCCGCCGTGCGTCGACGTCACCGCGATCGCTGACGTGTACGACGACGTCTTCGGGGAGTGCGACGAGGCCAACAACATCGACACGCAGGAGGTCTGCTGCCTAGGCTCTCCCGGCGGCGAGTGCCCCGACCCCTACGTCTACGACTGGTCGGCGTGCTTCTACTCGGAGACCCCCGCACCCGGCGGCCCCTCGGAGTACTTCGTCCAGGTGTTTGTGACGATCCGCAACAAGGGCGCGGTCGCGGCGACCAACGTGGAGGTCGAGGTCACCTCGGACGGGGAGAGCGGAAGCGCCACGATCCCGTCCATCTCGCCGGGCGGCACGTGGACGCACACCTATACCCTGGCGTACGGGACGGATCCGATACCGTTCCCGCTGCTGGTGACCGTGGAGGTCGATCCGGACGACGAGATCGATGAGACGTGCTATCCCGCGCCTGACGGGGAGCACAACAACTACGCGAGCGGAACGCTCGGACGCAACGACTACTGTCGCTAGATCAGGCGCCCGGAGGGGGAACGCCACCCCCTCCGGGTGTTTCGGTTGATCGAGGCGGGAAGTGAACGTTTGGCGGCCCCTGCGCGACCAACGGGTGGAACGGTCGCCGCACGGCGACGGAAGGGAGGCGCAATGAGTTGGTTCGGAGGGTTGCTCACCGGCAGCGGGATCGGCGCGTTCTTCTTCTTTTCGTGGGTGATCCAGATGCTCTGGAACTCACTTGTCGTGGATCATCTGGGGCTGCTCGCCAAACTCACGTACTGGCAGGCAGCGGGGCTCTGGTTCCTTGTCATCATCCTGTTCGCGTGGGTGGGGATCGGGGTGTCTCCGAAGTTCATCAAGAGGTTCCGGCACTTCGACTGAGCGCCGGACGCTGCACCGTGCTGTAGCCCCGGAGCCCCCATCGTTGCGACGTGGGGCCCGGGGCGTTGCGTCGACCGGCGGCGCTCATGACAATCATCCCTCGAGGGGGCGAGATCGGCGCATGAGCGCGGAGGCCGGGATCAAGAAGTGGCTGGAGGAGCTCAACCCAGAGCAGCTGGCAGCGGTCACTCACGGGGAAGGGCCGCTGCTGGTCGTTGCCGGGGCGGGTACCGGGAAGACGAAGACGCTGGCCTGTCGCGTTGCCTACCTCATCTCTCAGGGAGTCGATCCGAAGCGGCTTCTGCTGTTGACGTTTACCCGTCGCGCGGCGCAGGAGATGCTGCGTCGCGCCGCGGCCCTGGGGGCCCGCGGCGCGCCGTCGGCAGCGCGCGCGTGGGGAGGGACGTTCCACGCGATGGCCAACCGCCTGTTGCGCCGCTACGCCCGGGCGGCGGGGCTGCGGCGTGACTTCACCGTGATGGACCAGGGGGACGCCGAGGATCTGATGAACCTGGTGCGCCACGCGATGGGGCTCCACAGCCGTGAGAAGCGGTTCCCGAGGAAGGCGACGTGCCTTGCGATCTACTCGCGCTGCGTCAACGGCCGCGAGGAGCTTCCCCGGGTGCTGGCGCGGCACTTCCCCTGGTGCAGCGGGTGGGAAACGGAGCTTCGCCAGCTGTTCGCTGAATACGTCACCCGCAAGCAGGGACGCAACGTCCTCGACTACGACGATCTGCTTCTGTATTGGGCGGAGCTGCTGCGCGACGACGAGCTGTCACGGACGCTTACCGCGGAGTTCGATCACATCCTTGTGGACGAGTACCAGGACACCAACATCGTGCAGGCGGAGATCCTTCGCGGGATGCGCAACGGCTGCGAGAACGTCATGGTCGTGGGCGACGACGCGCAGAGCATCTACGGCTTCCGCGCCGCGACCGTGAGAAACATGCTCGACTTCCCGCGGCAGTTCCCCGGGACGACCACTGTTACGCTGGAGGAGAACTACCGATCCCTCACGCCGATCCTCGAGACCACCAACCGGCTGATCGCCGAGGCGACAGAGCGCTACACAAAGGACCTGTGGTCGGCGCGCGGGGACGGCGGGCGGCCGCGGCTTGTCATGTGTCGAGACGAGACGGAGCAGGACGCCTACGTCATCGAGAGGGTGCTGCAGCACTACGAGCAGGGGATCCCCCTGCGGCGTCAAGCGGTGCTGTTCCGCGCCGCTCATCTGTCCGCGTCGTTGGAGCTGGAGCTGACCCGGCGGGAGATTCCGTTCCACAAGTACGGGGGGTTGAGGTTTCTCGAGGCGGCGCACGTGAAGGACCTGGTTGCCTTCCTTCGCGTTCTCGAGAACCCCCGGGACGAGATGGCGTGGTTCCGTGTTCTGCAGCTGCTCGAGGGGATCGGCCCGGCCTCCGCGGCGCGGGCCGTGGAGCACATCGCTTCCCACAGGTTCGACCCCCGTGCGATCGGGACGTTCGATGCCCCGCCTCCGGCGCGAGACCGGATGGCCGAGCTGTCGATCCTCATCACCGATCTGGCCGACGCCGGGGCAAAGCATCCGGCGAGCCAGGTGGAGCGCATCCGGCGCTTCTACGAGCCGCTGCTCAAGGACCATTACGACAACCCGATCGTCCGCGCCCGCGACCTGGAGAGCCTTGAGCAGATCGCCACGGGCTACCGATCGCGCCGCGCCTTTCTCGTGGATCTTCAGCTCGATCCGCCGAGCTCGACGAGCGACCTCGCGGGGGCGCCGTTTGTCGACGAGGATTGGCTCGTGCTCTCGACCATCCACTCGGCGAAAGGGTGCGAGTGGGACGTGGTGTACCTTGTGCACGCTGCCGACGGCTTCCTCCCCTCGGACATGGCGACCGGATCTGCGGAGGAGATCGAGGAGGAGCGCCGCGTCGCCTACGTGGCGCTGACGCGCGCCCGCGACGTGCTCTATGTGACCTGGCCGCTTCGCTACTACTCGAAGTGGTACGCGTTCACCGATCGACACGCCTACGCTCAGCTGTCCAGGTTCTTTGGCGATCGCGTGCGCGGCACGATGGAGCCGCAGGCGCCAAGCGCGACAGAGGACGAAGAGGCGGCCGTTGAAGCACACGTCCATCGCGACGTGGGGCACGAGATGCGCGCGATGTGGGAGGCACCGAGCGATGAACCTGGAACCCACGCGGCGCGACCCACATGGTAGAATGCCCGACGAGGGCGAGGTCGCGGGGGTGACCGAACGATGAAGCTACTCACAAGGCTCATGGCGGGCGGCGGCGTTGCCGCGTTCTTCTTCTTCAGCTTCGTTGTGATGATGCTGTGGAACGGCATCGTTGCTGGACACCTGGGGCTGGGGCCGACACTCAGCTACCTTCAGGTCTGCGGGCTGTGGTTCCTGTTGATCGTGGTGTTCGCGTGGACAGGGATCGCGTCAACGCGCGTGTCGCGCGCGCTGCAGCGGCTGGGTTGGCGGGCGCGGGTGCCGCGGACGATCGGGCGCATTGCGCGCGCGGCGCGATCGTTTGACCACGACGAGGACTGGGACGACATCGCCGATCGCATCAAGAGTCGTGTCAAGCAGGGGATGGCTGACTCCCTTGGGGAGGAGCCGGACGTGGATTGGGAGAACATCGGGGAGCGGATCGAGGACCGCATCAAACAGCGGATCCGTGACTGGCTGGACGAGGACTGAGGCGTGAACGCGTCGCCGCGCGGGGACGAAGCCGGGCCGTGGGGGAGGATCCACCGCGCGCTCGGCGGACGGCGGTTCGTTGTGCTTGACACGGAGACGACCGGCCTTCGCGAGCCCGAGGCGGTGAGCGTCGCCGTGGTGGACGACAACGGGCGGGTGCTGCTCGACGAGCGGGTGCGTCCGGGCAAACCGATCGAGCCCGACGCCAGCCGCCTCACCGGGATCACCATGGAGACGGTCGCCGACTGCCCGGCGTTCCCCGCGATCTACCCGGCGCTTCTTCACGCCATCAGCGGCGTGCGTGTCGTCATCTACAACGCCTCCTACGATATCAAGGTCATCGCCAACTCCTGTCGACGCTACGGGCTTCTCGCCCCGGAGATCGACGCATGGTGCGCCATGGAGTGGTTCGCCGAGGTCTACGGCGCGTGGGATCCTGGGCGGCAAGCGTACAGGTGGCAGCGTCTCTCGACCGCGGCGGCCCACTTCGGCGTGTCCCATGCCCGTGCGCACAGCGCCGTCTCCGATTGCCTGGCGACCCTCGGCGTGGTGCGGGCGGGACTTGCCTCGCCGCCACGCTAGGTCAGCAGTCTAGCGCCCTCCCTTCGCTCGCGCTTGACTCGGCTACTCGATGCCGCGTATAAGTGCAACGGATGGTCCCTGGGAGGTCGAACGAGTCGAAGGAGGACTCATGAGCAGGAGGATGCTGGTGGTTGGTGTTGTCGCGGGGGCGCTTGCGCTTGCCCTTGCGGGCTGCGGTCTGTTCAACACAGCTGAGCTGGTGGCACCGTCTGGCGAGGGGTTCGAGGCCGAGTACATCCTGACATTCAGGGGGGACAAGCCGGAGTTCCTCGAGGCCGACGTTGCCGCCGCCGGAGGCACCGTGCGCGCAGTTCTCGATGCCATCGGTGTGGCGTTGGTGACGGCGCACGAACCAGGCTTCGCCGCCGCTGCGGCCGGCGTCAACGGTGTGAGTGCGGTCATTGCGGATGTCGTTGTGGACTGGGTGCCGGGAGACGACTACGTCGAGGTTTCCCCAGAGCACATCGGATCGGACGAGACGTTCTTCTACGCGTACCAGTGGAGCATGATGGCGATCGACGCGCCCGGGGCCTGGGACGCCGGGTTCACCGGCGACGGCGTGAAGGTGGCGGTGCTCGACAGCGGGATCGACCACGATCCGGCGACGGGCTACACCCACCCGGATCTGGCGCCGAACCTGAACCTGGCGCTCAGCAGGTCGTTCGTCCCGTACGAGCCGACGATCCAGGACTTCGACGGTCACGGGACGCACGTCTCGGGGATCGTCGCGGCAGCGGACAACGACTGGGGGTCGATTGGTGTTGCGCCGAACGCGGAGATCGTGACCCTGAAGGTGCTCGACGGGTCCGGCAGCGGCAGCTTCGGGTGGCTGCTTGAGGCGCTGATCTACGCGTCGACGATCGACGTCGATGTGGTGACCATGAGCCTCGGCGCCTACTTCAGGCACGACGGCTACTACGTGCCGGATCCGTTTGACCCGAGCACCTGGCTGTTCCTCGGCGCCGACGAGGTGGCGGAGTTCGTGAACCTGGTGAAGGCGGCGATCAACGAGGTGTGGAAGAGCGGCGCGTTCGTGGTCGCAAGCGCCGGGAATGATTCCATCAACGGGACCGGCGACGCAGGGCTGTTGCACCTGCCGTCCGACGCCTGCTCCAAGGGCATCACCGCGTCGGCGACCGGACCGCTCGGCTGGGCGCTCGATCCGACCACCGACCTCGACGTCCCGGCGGTGTACACCAACTACGGGGCGAACGTGGATCTGGCGGCACCCGGGGGCAACATCGACTTCGCGCTCTATCCCAACGGGCCGTGGTACTACGACCTGGTGTTCAGCACCTACCCGGGGAGCTGGGCGTGGATGGCGGGAACCAGCCAAGCGGCACCGCACATCGCCGGTGTGGCGGCGCTCATCATCGAGGCCAACGGCGGATCGATGAAGCCCAGTCACGTGGAGACCGTCCTCCGTCGGACGGCCGACGACCTGGGTGCACCGGGGTTCGATCCGTTCTACGGCCACGGAAGGATCAACGCCGCGGAGGCCGTGAAGTAGCGACGTCGCGAAGCACAGGATCAAGCTGACCGCGGGCCGGACGATCTCTTTCCGGCCCGCTTCCTCAGTGCTGGAAGCGGGCTTGACGCGGACGTCGCAGTCTGCTGCAATGGCGACGCGTCGCATCACTTGAGGAGGTGCAGGGGATGGTCTGGAAACTGGCGATCGGGGTGGGGCTCGCGGCGCTGCTCGGCCTTGGGGCATGGTGGCTTCTCGGCTCGAACGGCACGGAGGCAGGCGGGAGCTTCGAGCTTGTCGGGATCTACGAGATCGGTACCGAGGAATGGCGCTACGGGGAGATGCCGGTGGGGGAGATCTCGGGGCTGGCGTACGACGCCGCTGCCGGCAGCTATCTCGCGATCTCCGACAACCGCGGCGACCGGGGCGCGGCGGGCAAGCTCTACACGCTGCAGATCGGCATCTCGGCCGACGGGATCGACGAGGTGGCCGTTCGCGATGTCCTGCTACTCGACGCTTCGCGGGAGGAGCCGGGGGTGCAGCCTCACGCCGAGAACGACATCGACGCTGAGGAGATCGTGCTTCTCGGGGACGGAAGCTTGCTTGTCAGTTCCGAGCGGGATCTTGAAGACCGCCCGTGGATCCGGCGCTACTCCGCGGAAGGTGAGTGGATCGGAGACGTCGAGCTGCCGCCGCAGTTCGAAGTGGCAGAGGGCCACGGCGTGCGCCGCAACCTGGGAATCGAGGCGATGTGTCTGGCGGAGGACGGTCGTACGCTCTACGCCGTCAACGAGCAGGCGCTGGTCCAGGACGGGCCGCTTGCCGACGTCGAGGAGGGCACCCTCGTGCGTCTAACGCGTTTCGACCTCGCGACTCAGACGCCGAGCGCCGTTGCCCAGTACGTCTACCGGACCGAGCCGATCTTCGCCGTGCCGGTTGGCGGCGGCTACGCGGACAACGGGGTGACGGCGATGGTCGACGCCGCGGGGATCGATCCACGGTTTGACCTTCTGGTCCTGGAGCGGGCGTACGTGGAGGGCACGGGTAACGACATCCGGCTGTTCGGTGTCGATCTCTCCGGGGCGACCGATGTCTCCGGGATCGACGCGCTCGACGGGGTGCGGGAGATCGCCCGAGTGGCGAAGACCGAACTCCTCCGGTGGTCCGCCGACGCTGCGGCGAGCGCCGTGCCGGTTCCACCCGACAACATGGAGGCGATGGTCCTCGGGCCCAAGCTCGCCGACGGGCGAGCGACGCTCCTTCTTGCAAGCGACAGCAACTTCAACGAGACGCAACGGAACCTGTTCGCCGCGTTCGCCACGCGCTAGGCGCTGCTCTTCATCGCCTCGAACACCCGCTCCGCGGTGAACGGGGTGCGCGTCAGCCTCACGCCGACGGCGTCGTAGATGGCGTTGGCGATCGTCGGGATCGGAGCGTTGATTGCGATCTCTCCGATCGACTTGGCGCCCATCGGTCCGGTGGGCTCGTAGGAGTCGACGAGCACCACCTCGATTCCCGGAAGGTCGAGGGCGCAAGGGATTTTGTAGTCGAACAGCGAGGGGTTGCGCACGCGGCCGCGCGAGCTGAGGAGCATCTCCTCGGTGAGTGCGTAGCCGATGCCGTTGGCGATCGAGCCTTCTACCTGGCCTTCGGCCATCTTCGGGTTGATCGCCACCCCGCAGTCGGCAACGGCGACGTAGCGGAGCACCTTGACCTGACCGGTGTCCGTGTCCACCGCGACCTCGGCGAAGCTCGCGAGGAACGGCGGCGGAGACTCCTCGGGGACACACGAAGCCGTGGCGGCGATCTGGAACTGGTCCACGACGTGTGTGGCGCGTTCGCACACCTCGGCGATCGACACGCGGCGCCCGTCCGGGGCGGCGATGGCTCCCTCTTCGAGACGAAGCGCTGCGGCGTCCACCTCGAGCACGCCGGCGGCGACCCTAAGCAGCTGCGCGCGGACCTCCTCTGCGGCGCGCAGCACGGCGCCGCCGGACACGTACGTGGTGGACGACGCGTAGGCGCCGACGTCGAACGGGGTGGTGTCGGTGTCCGAAGAGGTGACGACAACGTGGCTGGCCGGGATCCCCAGCACCTCGGCGGCGATCTGGGCGAGGATCGTGTCGGACCCGGTGCCGATGTCGGTTGCCCCAACGAGCAGGTGGCAGGAGCCGTCTTCGTTCATGCGGACGGTCGCCGCCGCCATGTCGATGCGCGGGATCCCCGATCCCTGCATGTGGATCGACATCCCGAGGCCGTGGACAAGGGAGCCGTCGCGCACGCGCCGGCCCCGGCGCTCATCCCAGCCGATCCGCTGCTTGCCGATCTCGATGCATCGCGGCAGCTCGCAGCTGCGAACCGCGAACGCCACGCCCTCTCGCCCCTCGCCGAGCTTCTCGAAGATCGGCGAGCTCTCACCGCTTCGGATGTGATTGCGCTCCCGTACGACGACCGGATCGAGTCCGACGCGCTCGGCGAGCATGTCCATCGCGGTCTCAAGCGGGAAGTAGCCCTGCGTCGCGCCGTAGCCGCGGTAGGCTCCGGCAACAGGAAGGTTGGTGTAGACGGCTTTACCGAAGAAGTGGACATCCGTCGCCTTGTTGTAGAGCGGCAGCGTCTTCGAGCCGGTGTTCGACAGCACGGTGAGCGCGTGGCTCCCGTAGGCGCCGGTGTTCGACACGGCCTCCATCTCCACGGCGCGAAGGGTGCCGTCCTCGTTGGCTCCAAGCTTCACGCGTACGCGCATCGGGTGTCGCGTTCGCGACGAGACGAACTCCTCCCTGCGCGTGAGCTGAAGGATCGCCGGCCGACCGGTGCGCAGCGTGACCAGCCCCGCGATGCTCTCCAAGAGGACTTCCTGCTTGGTGCCGAACCCGCCGCCGACCCGCGGCTTGATGACCCGCACACGATGGAGCGGTAGATCGAGGGTGCGGGCGACGATGCGGCGGGCGTGGAACGGCACCTGGGTGCTGGCGTGGAGCACCAGCCGTCCGTCGCCGTCGAGACGGCTTCGCACGACGTGGGTCTCGATCGGCGTGTGCTGGGCGTACTGCGTCTCACAGGTGGTCTCTACCACGACCGGGCTCGCGGCAAACCCGCGCGCGGATTCGCCGACGTCGATGTCCACGTCGGCGGCTATGTTGCGCGCGGCGTCGAAGATCCCCTTGGCGTCGGTCTCGTCGTGGATGATGGGGGCGCCTTCCGCGAGCGCCTCGTCGATCGACAGCACGGCGGGCAGCTGCTCGTAGGTCACTTCGATCGCCGCGAGCGCCCGGAGCGCCTCGGCTTCGCTCTCCGCGGCGACGGCGGCGACGAAGTCACCGACGAAGCGCACCTTGTCGTCGAACAGGCGCGTGTCGTAGGGCGACGGCTCAGGATAGCCCTGTCCGGCGGTGGTGAACCGCGCCTTGGGGGTGTTGCGGTGCGTCAGGACGCAGGCGACGCCCGGCATCGCCTCGGCCGCAGCGGTGTCGATCGATTGAATCCGTGCGTGGGCGTGAGGGCTTGTGAGCAGTCGAACAACGAGGGTCTTCGACAGATCGGTGTCGGAGACGAACTTGGGTCGCCCGGTGACCAGGCCGTGGCCGTCGACCTTGGTGGCGTTGGTGCCGACCACGCGATGGGACGCTCTCTTCGTATCGGTCATTCGCCGTCTCCCTCGACAGCGTCCGCTGCGCGCTTGATCGCCGCGACCTGCTTGACGTAGCCGGTGCATCGACAGAGGTTGCCGGCGATGGCGCGGCGGATCTCCTGCTCGGTGGGATGGGGGGTTCGATCGAGCAGGTCGACGGCGGCGAGCACCATGCCCGGCGTGCAGTAGCCGCACTGCACCGCCCCCTCCGCGAGGAACGCCCGTTGCACCGGGTGAAGGTCCCCGTCCCCGGCGAGCCCCTCGATCGTCGTCACCTTGTGCCCGTCGACCTTGGCGGCGAACGTCAGGCACGCGTTGACAGCGCGGCCGTCGACAAGCACCGTGCATGCGCCGCAGTCGCCTTGTCGGCAGCCTTCCTTTGCGCCGTAGTGTCCCGAGCGGCGCAGCAGGTCAAGCAGCGTGTCTCCCGCCGCAACATCGAACTGCCGTTGTGTCCCGTTGATCGTCGCTTCGATCCTCATGACCTGCCTCCTGTCGTCATGGCGGCGATCCGCTCGAGGGCGCGGCGGACGCCGACCTCCACCAGGGTGCGTCGGTAGGTTGCCGTTGCCCGTCGATCGTCTCCGACACGGGCCTGCCTCGCCGCCGCGGCGGCGGCCGATGCGATGGTGTCCTTGACGAGCGGGCGGCCGGCGAGCTCCGCGGCGGCCGCGGGAACCGCCGTCGCGAGCCACGGGGTGCCGCCGATCACAACGCACGGCGCGGCGCAGCTGCCCTCTTTCCACCGCAGCGCGACGCAGACGTTCAGCGTCGCGACGTCGAAGCCGGTGGCAGCGAACTTGACGAACGCCGCCCACAGGCTGCCGCCGTCTGTCGGCAGGTGGATCGCCGTGACCAGGGGAGGGTGAGGCTCGCGTGAGCCGAGAAGCTCGGCGAGCGGCAGCTCGTGTGACACGCCGTCGTACACGCTTACGGTGGCGGCGAGCGCCAACCCCACGGGCACCACATCCGACCACGGGTGGGCGCCCACGAGCGCCCCGCCGAGGGTCGCCAGGTTGCGCAGCTGCATCGAGCCGACGCCGTGGAGCATGTCGGGGACAACACCGCCCGCGTAGTCGCCGAGCAGCGGATCGCCCTCGATCTCACCGAGGGTGGTGGTTGCCCCGATGTGGATGCCGTCGTCTGCCGCGCGGATATAGGAGAGCGGAAGGGACGTCAGGTCAACAAGCGTTGTGACGGCTGGCGGGGTGTGGCGGACCAGGTCGATGCCGCCACCGATCGGACGGGCCGCGTCGCCGTGCCGGCGAACGGCGGCCAGCGCCTCCTCGAGGTCCGCCGGACGGATGTACTCCTTCAGATGATGGACTGCCACGTGGCCTCCTTACCCCTTGGGATTATCCGGCGCGACGAACAGGGAGACAAGCTGTTGGGCGGCGACGTCGACGAGCCCCAGGTCGGTCAAGCGAAGGGCGGGGATCACCGGCAGCGCGAGGAACGAGAGCGTCATCACCGCAGCGCGGAGGCGACAGCCGCACGCGCGAAGCGCCTCCTCGATGCGACGCAAGCCGGCGGCGACCTCCTCCGGCGCGCGGTCCGACATCAACCCGGCGACGGGAAGTGGCAGCTCCACGCTCTCGCCTGCCTCCCCAACGAAACAGAGCCCGCCGGAGATGGCCGCGGCGCGACCGGCCGCCTCGGCCATGAGCTGTCCCGTGGTGCCGAGCACAATGAGATTGTGGCTGTCGTGGGCCACGGTGCTGGCAACGGCGCACGGGCGCGTGATGCCGAACCCCTGCACTAGCCCGTGGCCGATGCGTCCGCTGACGCCGTGGCGCTCGACCACCGCGAGATGGCAGATGTCGGCGGCTTCGGGGATCTCGAGTCTTCCTGCTGAGACCGTCACGTCAACGGTTGCCGCGTCGGTCACCACGTCGTCCTCGCGGATCCGCACGAGGCGTGCCGTGTGCCGCCCATCGGCGGGCGGGCGTGGCAGGAGGGCCTCGGCGGTCAGGGGGCGTGTAAGGTGAACCGAGCCGCGCGCCGCCGGCGGGACGCGCGCCGGGGCGGCCGTCTCTCGGCAGAGCGCGCCGCCGGCGGCCACGAGCCGCCCGCCGACGATCACCTCGTCAGCCACCAGTTCCTCCAGGTCGTCCACAAGGAACAGATCCGCGCGGCGGCCGGGGGCGATGCAGCCGATCTCGTTGGCCAAGCCGAAGTGCTCGGCGGTGTTGAGCGTCGCCATCTGGAGAGCGGTCATCGGCGCGACGCCGGCGGCGATGGCCGCGCGCACGACGGCGTCCATGTGGCCTTCCCCGAGAAGGCTCCCCACGTCGCGGTCGTCGGTGCACAGCAGCACGCGACGCGCGTCGATGGCGTCGTCGGCGATCGCCGGGACCTGGCGCTCGAGATCGCGCCACGCGGTGCCGTGCCGCAGCATGGCGTACATGCCCTGCCGGACGCGGGCACGAACGTCTTCGGCGCGGCGGCCCTCGTGATCGTCGGAGATCCCCGCAGCGACGTAGGCGTGGAACGGGCGGCCGAGATCCTCAGACGCGTAATGGCCTCCGACCACGGCGCCCCGGCGAACCGCGGCCGCGACCTTGGCGCACAGCTCCTCGCGTCCGGCCGCCACGCCGGGGAAGTCCATCACTTCCCCGAGGCCGATCACGCCCGGCCAAGACAGCGCCTCGTCCACCTCGGCCGGCCCGAGGCGGGCGCCCCCCGTCTCGACCGCCGCCGCAGCGGGGACACAAGAGGGGACCTGGACGTAGATCCCGAGCGGAAGCCCGGGTGAGGCGTCCACGAACAGCCGGATCCCGTCGAGACCGAGGACGTTGGCGATTTCGTGAGGGTCGACGAACACTCCAGTGGTTCCTCGGGGGACCACCGTTTCGGCGAACCGCTCCGGCGTGAGCATCGAGCTCTCGACGTGCACGTGGGCGTCGAGCAGTCCGGGGACGAGGAACCGTCCGCAGGCATCGAGAACCTGTGTGTCCCTGCCGACCAGCCCCTCGAACGAGGGCCCGCAGTAGGCGATCCGTCCCGAGACAACGGCGACGTCAGTCCCATCAAGGATCTCTCCGGAGCACACGTTGACCCAGCGTCCCTGGCGCACGAGCAGGTCCGCGGGACGACGCCCGGCGGCGACGTCGATCGTGTCGCGTATCGTCTCGTGGCGCTCGCGCGGCGCTGGCATGCACGGATCGTACCCCGTCCGTGGGGCCCGGCGCGAACCGCGGGGCGGGCCCCTTGCGACGCGGCACACCGCTCGGATCAAGCCAAGTCAGTCCGGTACGGCGTCGGTGAACACCGTCCAGAAGACGGTGACGAGCTGGTCCACGCGGCCATCCCCGGCGGCGTGCAGCTCGGCGTAGATGCTGCGACCGCACGCGCGCTGTTGTGGCGTGCACAGACTGCTCGAGCGGTAGATGTCCACCTCGTCGCGGAAGAACGGTTCCGGATCGTCGTCGTAGCGGCGCACCAGCTGGCGGTAGGTCGCGCCGGTGTACTCGTCGCGGCTGTCCTCTCCGAGACGCTTCACGCACTTGAGAACAGGGTCCTCGACGACCGTCACGCTGGCGGCAACCGACCAGTCCTCGTCGGTGGCCGTGTCGGAGACGGTGGCGGTGGCCGTAACCACGGCGTCGGCTTCGGCGAACAGATCCACCGATGCGCGGAACGTCAGCTCCGCCGTGGCCCCGGACGCCACCTCCACGCTCCAGTGAAGGGTCCGTTCGTCCTCGTTGTACGCGAGGTCGCCGGATGCTGCGGCGGAGCCGGTGACGTAGTGGAGCGTCGCGGGAAGCGGCAGCCGCACGTGGGCGGTGGTGGACGCGTTGCCGCTGTTGGCAACGCGCACCGTGTAGTCGATCGGGATCCCAGGCATCGTCGAGGTGACCGCGGTCGTAAGCGAAGAGCCGTCGAGGGACGACCGACGCGCGACCGGGCTTCCCACGCCGTAGGGTCCGGTGGTCACGCCGGGGATCGGCTCCATCCCGGGACGCGCCCGCGGCGTCGACGCCGGGCCGCGGCGTGGTGTGGGCCTGCCCGGAGTGGGACCGGGGGTCGTTGTCGGCGGGGTCGGCCGCACCCCCGGGCCCGGCGTGGGAGTCGGAGCCGGACGTGGCGGAACGGGCCAGCCGAGGCACCAGAACGGGATCCACCACGGGATGCAAGGGTCGTGCGGCGGACAGTCGGTTGTGAGGAACGACCCTGCGGCGGCGGCTACGAGCATCAGCAGGTTCATTATCGTGTCGAACCCCTGGTAGTTGCCGCTCCATCCCGGGAGGTTTCGCGTGGACACGGTGGCCGCGGTGAACGGCGTCGTCCAGTTGATCTCCAGGTACGTGTTGTCGCGGCCGTCGCGCTGATCGAGCTGGTTGTTGGCGGCGTTCACCGCGCGGACGAACGCGCGGAGCGTCTCGTCCCACTTGATGCACTTCTTCAGGTGGGCGACACACTGCGGCACCGTGTGACCGTGTTTGTGCCACCGCGGCCAGGTGACGCTGGCGATGCGCTGGTTCAGCGGGTCGATGAACGTGCGGTACCCCTTGCGGTGGATGTTCACGTGCTCGTCTTCGTGGGCGTTGATGCGTGCGGCCGCGCCCGGCGTGAGCGTCACGGTCACGCCTGCGTGTCCCCCCACCGTTGCCGTGCCGTTGCCCTGCGGCCCCGGTCGCACGTGTCCCGCCTGGGCGCTGTAGCGATAGACGCCGGTTCCGGGAAGGATCCAGCAGCACGCTTGCCCGGCAACGACGATCCCGTCGTAGAGGGGCGGGATGCAGGCGAGCACTCGCGGGTAGGTCCAGCCGCCGCGGCCCGCGGGGTTGTACTGTTGCTGGTTGTCGGTGAACGGCGGCGTCTCCACCCAGCCGCTCGAGGTGGCCTGCGTTGCCGCGAGACCGAACGGGTCGACATACCGCAGAGGGTTCGAGCGGGCGTAGGTGTACGTCCCCTCTTCGGTGCCGGCGAGCGCCACGTCAGGGCCGAGGAACTGCCCTGTCCGCGGGTCGTAGGCGCGGGCCCGCAGATCCACGAGGGACGTCTCCTCGTCGAACGGCCTCCCGGCGAACCGGTAGCGGCCCCACGGCACATCGTCGGCCTCCACAGGGTTGCCGAACGCATCGTAGCTGTAGGAGGAGACGACGGCTCCGTTGACGTCGACCAGCGCGACCACCGAGCCTTGGGCGTCGGTCACGTGGGTATAGCGCGACGCGTCGCTAACCCAAAGGAGAGGCTCATCGATGCCCGGGCCGTGGACGTAGACCGAGTGCTGCGCGGACGTACCGTCGAACACCGCGACGATGTCCTCGGGGAGCGGATGCGCGACGGTGACAAACGGATCCGGGTTGGCGAGCGGCTCGGGGCGATCGTGATGGAACACCACGAGCGGCAGCGGCTCGCGCGGCGCGGCGACGTCCAAGAGGTAGCGCTCGTCCACGGCCGCGGAGCTGCGCGACACGCGGCTGCCCAAGGGGCCGTAGGCGTATGCCGTGACACCGGTGGGCGACGACGCTTCCACCAGATGCCCTTCGAGGTCGTAGCTGTACCGCGTGCTCCCCTCGAGCGCCGCCTCCTCCGTTCGCCGTCCGGCGGGGTCGTAGACGAACGAGGCGTCCTCGCCTCCGCCGGCGATCGCAAGCAGCCGTCCGGCGGCGTCGTATTCGTAGTCCGTGCGTTCGCCGTCGCTCACCCGCGCGACGCGGCGCCCCGCCGCGTCGTAGCTGTACGTCGCGATGTAGGTCGTGGCGCCACGACGCTCCTCGTTGACCAGGCGATGGAGGGCGTCGTACGCGTACGAGATTGTGTCGCCACCCGCGAGGGCGGCGCCGACGCGGTTGCCGACGGCGTCGTACGCATAGCGGGCGCCGAGCGTCCCGTCGAGCGGCGAGGCGGCGTGGATCTCCGTCAAGCGACCGGCGGCGTCGAAGCTGTACTCGAGCGCCACGCCGGGCGCGGCGATGCTTTCACGCAGCCCGCGAGGATCGTAGGTGAACGCGACCCGATCGCCGGCGCGCTCAACCGACTGCAACCGTCCGAGCGCGTCGTACGTGTAGGCGGTTCGAACGCCTTCGGTGTCCACCATAGACGTGCGGCGGCCGGCGGCGTCGTACGCGTAGGCGAGTTCGGCGTCGAGCGTTTCGTCACGAAGCCGGAGCAGGCGGCCCCGGGGGTCGTACCCAAACCGCAGACTCGATACGTCGTTTGCCGCGAGCACCAGGTTCCCGATGGCATCGTAGGAGAACATCGCTTCCGCGCCGTCGGCGGTGATGCGCCGGGTCAGGCGCCCGAGGAGATCGTAGTCGAGGTCGATGCGGCCACCGCCGGGATCGGTCACCGATACGAGGTCTCCTGCGGCGTTGTAGGCGAAGGCGGTTCGACCGCCGAGCGGATCGACGATCGCCTCGATCTCTCCGCGCAGGCTCCAGCTCCGCTGCCAGATGCCGCCGTCGGGAGCGACGGTCTTGATCAGACGATCGACCTCGTCGTAGGCGAACGCCCACTCCCCTTCGAGGGCATCGGTGGCCGCCACGAGACGCCCGCGCGCATCGTAGACGTACTGCGTGATGGCGCCGCTGGCATCGATGGCGCGCACGAGGTTCCCCGCCGAATCGTAGGCGAACGAACCGACCGCTCCGAGCGGGTCGGTCCGCTCGACCACGCGCCCGTCGGCGTCGTAGCGGAACCGAGTGACAGCGCCGACCGCGTCGATCTTCGCGGTCACCCTGCCGAGCGCATCGCGTTCGTAGAGCACGGTGTTCTCAAGGGGATCGGTCTCGGCCGTGAGTCGACCGGACGCGTCGTAGCTGCGGGTCCATGTGGCTCCCAACGGTCCGGTCCACGAGGCAAGGAGCCCTGTGGCGGTGTACGAGTAGCCGGCTTCGGCGCCGTCCGGTCCGGCGACGTTCTCGAGCCGGCCGAGGGCGTCGAACGAGCGGACGACGACGGCACCGTTGGCGTAGACCGTCTGGCTAGGGTTTCCGCTCGCGTCGTAGAGATGGCGTGTCACCGCACCGAGGGGATCAACGACCTCGATCAGTCGACCGAGGGGATCGTGGGCGAACGTCCACTCGCCTCCCGAGGCATCCACCTGGTGGACGATGTTCCCGTCTGCATCGTAGACGTAGGAGACGCGTGCCCCGTTGGCGTCGACAACGCTCGCCGCCCGTCCCAGCGCGTCGAGCTCGTAGGTCGTCCGTGCGCCGACCGCGTCCACGAGCCCGGTGAGGTTGCCGGCCGGGTCGTAGGCGTAGGAGGTAATGCCCCCCAGGGGATCGGTTGTCGACAGCAGGCGCCCGCAGGCGTCGTAGTCCATGATCGTCTCGCCGCCCAGAGGGTCGACGATCGCCACGGTGCGTCCTGCGGCGTCGTAACGCCAGCGGGTCGTTGCCCCCGCAGCATCGACCGTCTCGACACGGCGACCGGCCGGGTCGTAGCGGTGGGTCACGGCGCCCCCCAGGGCGTCGGTCTCCGTGAGAAGGCGCCCCAGCGCGTCGTACGTGGAGGACGTGACACTGCCCAACGGATCCGTGCTCGACACGGTCCGCCCCAGGGCGTCGACGGTGTAGCGTGTGGTGCCACCGGCGGCGTCGGTCGACGAGAGGCGGTGGCCGGCGGCGTTGTAGGACCACGATGTGGTGTTGCCCGCTGGATCCGTGGTCGCGACCAGCCGTCCGAGAGCGTCGTAGCGATGCGTGGTCTTCCCGCCGTCCGGGGTGACCTCGAGCACGCGCCGTCCGGCGTCGTCGTAGCCGTAGCGCGTCTCCCCGTACGGGTCGGCGGTGGCGATCAGCCGTCCCAGCGCGTCGTAGGTGGCGGTCCACGTGGTGCCGAGAGGGGAGTGATGGGCGATGCGGCGTCCCAGCGCGTCGAGCTCGAACCGGTGGAGGCCTCCCAGCGGATCGGACACCTCGATGAGTCGACCGAGGCTGTCGTAGCGGAAGCCGGTGACGGATCCGTTGGCGTCGGTGATGGAGGCGATGTTCCCCAAGATGTCGCGCTGAAAAAGGCTGATGCCGCCGCCTGCGTCGATGATGCGGAAGAGCTCTCCCGCCGCGTTGTACGCGTACTGCGTGGTGCTGCCCACCGGATCGACCTCGGCGATCAGCCGCCCCACCGCGTCGTAGCGGTACGAGCGCACGCCGGAGGCGGGATCCGTTGACGAGGTGAGCCTGCCGGCGAGGTCATAGCTCCTTGTGGAGCGGCCGCCGAGCGCATCGACCGTCTCGATAAGGCGGCCGACGGCGTCGTACACGTAGTCGGTGCGGCCGCCGAGCGGGTCGGTTGCGCCAACGCGCCGGCCCAGCGGGTCGAATGTGTAGCGCCACGTCCCCGCGGGGTCGGTGCGCTCCACCAGGTTCCCCGCAGCGTCGTACGCGTAGGTCGTCACGCCGCCCATGGCGTCGGTCTCCCGCACGAGGCGTCCGGCGTCGTCGTAGGCGAACGTCATGCTGTTTCCAAGGGCGTCGGTGCGCGAGAGGATCCTCCCCGCGGTATCGTAGCTGGCTTCTGTCGAGGTTGCGGGGGCGCAGACGCAGCCGGTCTGGCGCACAAGGTTGCCGTCGCTGTCCCACGAGTAGCCGGCGACGTTACCCAGCGGGTCGCGCACCGCCTCCAGTCGGCCGTTCTCATCGTAGGCGAACGTCGTGACCGCGCCCTCGGGGTCCACATGCGAGAGGAGGTTCCCCGACGCGTCGTAGGCGTAGCGCGTCACGTGACCCGCGGGATCGATCCGCTCGGTCGGGAGGTCAAGCGGCGTCTCATACGCGAAGCGGGTGGCGCGGCCGAGGGGATCGATGCGGCTCACCCGGCGGCCCTGAGCGTCGTACTCGTACGCGGTGGTGTTGCCCAACGCATCGGTGTGCGATAGGAGATTCCCGTCCACGTCCCACGTGTAGGTGAAGATCCCGCCCAACGGGTCGATCATCCGCTCGATGCGCCCGTGTTCGTCGTAGGTGTAGCTCGACACGGCATAGCGGGTCTCGTCGATCGCCTGGGTCACCGTGGTCGTCAGTGTCGCAGGATCGTACGCGAGCCATAGCTCGGTGTCCTGCGTGGTCGCAGACACGATCCGTCCTGTGGTTTCGTCGTAGGCAAGCGACACCTCGGCGCCGCCGGGTGTGACGACGCCGGTCAGGCGGTTCCCGTCGTCGTATCGGTAGAGCGTCCTGCGCGCCGTGGCGTCCTCGGCCTCGATCGGCCGGCCGATCGCATCGTACGTGTAGCGAGCCTCGGCGCCGCCGAGGCTGCGGATCGCGACAACGCGATCGTCTTCCCAGACGATGGCGGTCGACCGGCCGGCGGGATCGACGATCTCGCGGAGCTGTCCGCGCTCGTTGTACGAGAAGCTCGTTGTCTCGCCGAGGCGGGAGATGATCTCTGTGACCTTGCCGTGGGTCGGGTCTCCGAAGCGCTGTGTGGTGCCGTCGACCTCGACGCGTCGCCATCCGCCGCCCGCCTCGTCGTATAGGCGGGCGCGGTTCCCGGCCTCGGCGGCGTAGCTCCCGTTTGCGCGCGCGAACCGCTCGTCCTTGCCGTCACCCCAGCGGATGACGAGGTTCCCGTCCGCGTCCGGGACGGCCCGCAGATCGAAGCTCGCCGTCCATCCCGGGCCGAATCCGCGCTCCACAAGGCGCAGCGCCGAGTTGTAGGTGAACACGATCTCCGTGGCGCCTGTGGCAACGGGCGAGAGGTCGATGCGCGTGTGGGAAAGGTTCCCGTTGAAGGTGTTGGCGTCCAGATCCCCGGGCGCCTCGACAACCACCTGCGCTGCAACGCGCGGTGTCGCGGGTCGCTGCACCGGAGGGGAGGCGACAACATGGAGATCCTGACCGATCATACCCAACAGTAGGATGGAACACAGGAGAACAACTGGGAAGACGTCTCCGCGAGAACGAGCGCCAGTCATGGTATCCCTCCGCGTCGCCCCGAGAGAGGCAGGGAGGAGGCGTTCGCCGGCCCCTGCCTCTGTCCAAGGGGCGGATTGCCTCGCGGCAGCCTAGCACAGATCACCGCGCGTTGTGAAGAGCTCCGGGGACGCCGCACGCGGCGGTGCTCCGGGGGACCGCGTGAAGAAGTGTTTCCTTGTGCAGTTCCCTGCACAAGGCTATAGTCGGGACTATGGACACTCGCATCGAAGGCGCGCGGATCTGGACCGGAGAACGGATCATCGAGGATGGCGTGCTGTCGGTCGACCAGGGTCGTGTCGCCGCCGTCGGGCCGGCCGGTGCCGATCCGCATGCCCGGCAAGCGGGGGCCGCCGAGCGCATTGACGGCTCAGGGAAGCTGATCATCCCCGGGCTCATCAACGCTCACACACACCTCTACAGTAGCCTCGCACGAGGGATGGCCGCGTCGGGGTTCGCACCGGCATCGTTCGGGGACATCCTTGAGCAGCTCTGGTGGCGGCTCGACAAAGCCCTCGATCCGGAGACGGTTCGGCTGTCCGCTCTGGTGGGCGCGATGGAGGCGGCGCGCTGTGGGGTCAGCACGCTCATCGACCATCACGCGAGCCCCCACGCGGTTCGCGGGTCACTTGAGGCGATCCGCAACGCGGTGTGCGACGACGTCGGCCTTAGGGGGTCGTTCGCCTACGAGGTCTCGGACCGAGACGGGAGCGCGAGCCGTGACCAGGGACTCGAGGAGAACGCGGCGTTCCTCGCGGCGGTTCGAGACGAGGGCACGAGTTCCGGGCTGTTCGGCGTGCACGCCTCGTTCACCGTCTCGGACGAGACGCTCGCGGAGATCGCCGCGCGCTTGGGAGGAAGCGACGGAGTTCACATCCACGTCGCGGAGGGCGCCGAGGACGAGGCGGACGCGCTGCGGCGCCACGGGATGCGTGTGGTGCAGCGGCTCGATCGCTTCGGCCTATTGCGGCCGCGCTCGGTGCTCGTCCACTGCCTTCACGTAGACGAGGAGGAGAAGGACCTGCTCGCCGAACGCGACGTCATCGTCGTGCACAACCCGCGGTCGAACATGAACAACGCCGTCGGTGGCTTCGACCTTGAGGGGCTCCTCCACCGGGGCATCCTCTGCGGATTGGGGACCGACGGACTCGGCTCGAACATGTTGGGCGAGCTGTTCACCGCCGGTCTGGCGCAGAAGCACAGCCGGCATGACGCGATGGCCGGCGGCTTCGAGCGGCTGTGGAGGCTTTACGACAACAACCGAGCGATCGCCCTGCGTCTTCTCGGTGTGAAGGTCGGCCGGCTCGAGGTCGGCGCTGTTGCCGACTTCGCCGCGATCGCCTACGAGCCGCCGACGCCGCTACATGGGGACAATGTCCTCGGCCATCTGCTGTACGGCGCCGCGGTCCACACCCTGCGAGTGACTGATCTGATGGTGAACGGGCGGTTTGTCCTGCGCGACGGCCGGTTTGTCGACGTGGACGAGGCGGGGATCTACGCCGTGGCGCGCGAGGCGGCGGCACGGCTCTGGGAGAACGTCGGTTGACACGCGCCTGCGGCGCGAGACGCTAGGGAAGGAGCGGGATGTCCGATCGGATGACGCCGTTGGCGTTCCCACAGATGTTGCGGTGGATCGTGAACGAGGACAAGGAGCGGGGATCGATCTTCGGGATCGACCGGGCGCTCCGCTTTCGACCGCGGCCGGACGACCCATTCGCCCACGAGGACGGCTTCGGCCACCGGTTGGCAACGCCGGTCGGCCCCGCGGCCGGACCGCACACCCAGCTTGCGCAGAACATCGTGGCCGCGTGGCTGTGCGGCGGACGGTTCATCGAACTGAAGACCGTCCAGATCATGGACACACTCGAGATTCCGCGGCCTTGCATCGACCTTGCCGACGAGGGGTACAACGTGGAGTGGTCGCAGGAGCTTCCGCTCGCGGCGTCGCGCGCCGAGTACGTCAAGGCGTGGGTGCTGATCCACCTGCTGCGGGAACATCTGGGGATGAACGACGCGCCGCTCGGTACGGTGTTCAACATGAGTGTCGGCTACAACCTCGAGGGGATCACGAGTGGGCCGATGACAGCCTTCATGAACGGCCTCGAGAACGCGGAAGCGGAGATCGGCGAGCTGCTCGAGGTCGTCGCTCGCGAGCTTCCCGAACAGCGTGGGCTCCGCGTGCCGTCGCGGATCGTCGACGGGGTGACGCTGTCGACGATGCACGGATGTCCTCCGGACGAGATCGAGCGCATCGCGGCCTACCTGCTCACCGAGCGACGGCTGCACACCACGGTGAAGCTCAACCCCACGCTGCTCGGGCGCGACGAGGTGCTGCACATCCTCAACGACGTTCTGGGCTACAAGGCGATCCGCATCCCCGAGCGGGTGTTTGACGACGACCTGCAGTACGACCAGGCCGTGGAGCTGATCGACACCCTTCGAGGCGTCGCCCGGCGCGAGGGACTGGGGTTCTCCGTGAAGCTGAGCAACACCCTGGCGATGGAGAACCATCGCGGCGTTCTCCCCGGGGATGAGATGTACATGTCGGGTCGTGCCCTCTACCCGGTGACGATGCAGCTGTTCCGGCGTCTTCATCGGAGGTTCGAGGGCGATCTGCCCGTGTCGTTCTGTGCCGGTGTCGACGCGCTAAACCTGCCCGAGGTGCTCGCATGCGGCGCGTGGCCGGTGACCGTGGCCTCGGACCTGCTCAAGCCCGGGGGCTACGGGCGCCTGCGGCAGTACATGGAGCGGCTGGGAGAGGCGATGACCGCCCGCGGGGTGAGGAGCCTCGCGGCGCTGGCCGCCGATCCCCGCGGCGCACTCGATCGCGCCGCCGCTTCGGCACTCTCCGAGCCCAGGTATCGGCAATCCTACCATGGAGCGGCCCTTCCCAAGGTTGAATCCGCTCTCGAGGCGTTTGACTGCATCTGCGCCCCCTGCGTCGCGCAGTGCGCCGTGTGCCAGGACGTCCCGGACTACGCGCGAGCGCTCGCCGCCGGACGTCCCGACGACGCGCTGGCCGTGATCCTCGCGCGCAACCCGCTTCCCGGAGTGACCGGTCGCGTCTGCCCGCACCGCTGCGAGGAGCGGTGTACCCGCATCGACTACGACGAGCCGGTGGCGATCCGCGACCTCAAGCGGTTCGCGGTGGAGGCGGGAGCGGTTGAGCTGAGCCGCGGCGAACCAACGGGGCACCGTGTGGCGGTGGTCGGCTCGGGGCCGTCGGGGCTCTCCGCAGCCTACTTCCTCGCCAGAAGTGGCGTCGGGGTTACGATCTTCGAGTCGCAGTCGGCGCCGGGAGGCATGCTGGCGTTGGCGCCGGGGTTTCGGCTGCCGCGGGAGGTGGTCGATCGTGACATCCGTCGCATTCTCGATCTGGGTGTGGAGCTTCGCGTGGACGCGCCGATCCGGTCGCTCGACGATCCGCGGCTCGCGGAGGGGTTCGACGCGGTGTACCTTGGCTGCGGCTTTCCGAAGGACGCGCGGCTCGACATCGAGGGCGAGGACGCACGTGGTGTGCTGCACGCGCTCGGGTTCCTGCGCGACGTTGCTAACGATCGCGCGCCGAAGCTCGAAGGCGAAATCGTGGTGATCGGCGGAGGCAACACGGCGATGGACGCGGCGCGCACCGCGGCGCGACTCGCTGGGCGGCCGGTGACGGTGCTCTACCGGCGCACCCGGGAGGAGATGCCCTGTGAACCCGAGGAGCTCGACGATCTGTTGGAGGAAGGCAACCGCCTCACCGAGTTGGTGTCGCCCACGCGGTTTGTGACCGATGCCGGGAGCCTGGCGGCGATCACACTGACGCGCAACCGGCTCGGCGCCGCCGACGAGGGCGGGCGGCGACGGCCGGAGCCTGTTGCGGGAAGCGCGTTCGATCTCGAGACCGGCACGGCAATCGTCGCCGTAGGCCAGGCCCCGGATCGAACGTTCCTCCAAGGTGCCGCGATCGATTCCGAGCGGGGAGGCGCCCTGTGCGTCGACCCGGCGACCGGCTGCGCCGGCGGCCGGGTGTACGCGGGCGGCGACGCCACCCGCGGGCCGGCGACGATCATCGAGGCTTGTGCGGATGGGCGCAGGGCGGCGGAGGCGATCTGCGCGCGCTTGGGTCTGGAGTTGGACGTGGGCGCGGCGGACGCGATCGCCGAAGACGACGTGCCGCGGCTCAAGAGACGGCGGGCGAACAGGGCGGAGCGGGCACATCCCGAACGGACTCCACCAGAGCAGCGCGGTGGGTTCGAGGCGATCGACGCGGCACTTGATCCGGCTGCGGCACGGCGTGAGGCGGAGCGGTGTCTGCAGTGCGCGACGCTGTGCGACAAGTGTGTCGAGGTCTGCCCCAATCGGGCGAACGTCTCCTATCGGGTGACGCCGCGATCGGTCGAGCTTCCGCGGTACCGCGTGGAGGACGGCGAGCTGGTGATCGCCGGCCGGGAGACGTTCGAGGTCGCACAGGAGCGGCAGATCGTCCACATCGAGGAGCTGTGCAACGCCTGCGGCAACTGCGCCACCTTCTGTGTGCGAAGCGGCAAGCCGTTCGAGGACAAGCCGATCCTCTGCCTTACCCGCGCGGCGTTCGATGGGCTTTCCGGTGAGCGGTTCTACGCGTGCTCCGAGGGGCTCGTGCGGCGGCGGGACGGCGTGGAGGCTGTCCTTAGCGTGACGGAGAGCGGGTGGCTGTACGACGACGGGGCGGTCCGCGTTTGTCTGGGGCGTGACCTTTCGATCGAACGGGCCGAGCTGCTGCGGCCGTTCGCAGGCGAGCGATCCCTGAGCGACGCCGCGAAGACCGTGGTTTTGTACGACGGGCTGATCCGCTCTGCGGGGCACCTTCTCGCGCTTGAGGCGGAGGACGAAGGGGGTGAGGGGCGTGGGTAGGGTCGTCGCGCTTCGCTGTATCAGCTGTCGGACCTCCTACGAGCCGGGGACGGTCCTCTACACCTGTCCGACCTGCGGGCCGCGGCGCGGCACCCTCGAGGTGCTCTACGACTACGACGCCCTTGCCGCGGAGTTCACCCGCGAGCGACTGGCGCGGGTGAAGGAGCGCAGCATGTGGCGGTACCTGCCGCTGCTTCCGGTGACCGAGGAGCGGTACATACAGCCGCTTCGGGTCGGGTGGACGCCGATTGTGCCCGCACCGTCGCTGGCCGAGGAGCTCGGCCTCGCGGCGCTTCTGATCAAGGACGACGGCCGCAATCCCACGGCGTCGTACAAGGACCGCGCCAGCGCGGTTGTTGTGATCAGCGCCCAGGAGCGCGGGTTCGAAACGGTGACCTGCGCGTCCACAGGCAACGCCGCCAGTTCGCTCGCCGGCTTCGCTGCTGCGACGGAGCTCGCCACGGTGATCTTCGTTCCGGAGCGGGCGCCCGAGGCCAAGGTGGCACAGCTTCTGATCTTCGGCGCGCGCGTGTTCGTTGTCCGCGGTTCCTACGACGTTGCCTACGACCTGGCAGCCGAAGCGGCCGACACGTTCGGGTGGTACAACCGCTCGGCGGCGGTGCATCCGTACCTCGTCGAAGGGAAGAAGACCGGTGCGCTGGAACTCGCCGAGCAGCTGGATTGGGACGTGCCCGACACCGTGTTGGTGAGCGTCGGCGACGGATCGGTGATCAGCGGGATCTGCAAGGGGTTCGACGAGATGCTGCGGCTCGGCTGGATCGACCGGGTCCCCCGCGTCGTCGGGGTGCAGGCCGAGGGCGCGGCTGCCGTGGCAACGGCGTTCGCGCGATGCCAAGGGGCGGACGTACCGATCGACGACGGTCCTGCCGATACGGTGGCGGACAGCATCTGCGTCGGCGCACCGCGCGACGTGGTGAAGGCGGTCACCTACGTGCGCCGGAACGGCGGGCGGTTCGTCACCGTGAGCGATCGCGAGATCCTCGATGCGATCGCAACGCTCGCACGTCGGGTCGGCGTGTTCGCAGAGCCGGCCGGCGCCGCGGCGTACGCCGGTGCCGCGAAGCTCGCACGCCGCGGGGAGCTTGCCGGGCAGAGGGTGGCGGTCATGGTCACCGGGAACGGGCTCAAGGACATCCAGGGCGCGAGAAAGGCCGCCGGGGATCCGATCGTCATCGACCCGCGACTCGACGCCGTGAAGGAGCATCTATGAAGATCCGGCTCACGGTCAACGGACGCGAGGAGACCTGCGAGGTCGATGCCCGCACGCGGCTGCTCGATCTGTTGCGCGACACGCTTCATCTGACCGGCACCAAGGAGGGGTGCGGCGAAGGGGAGTGTGGTGCGTGCACGGTGATCTTGAACGGTGAGCCGGTGAACTCGTGCCTCGTGCTCGCGGCGCAGGCGGACGACGCCGAGGTGCTCACCGTGGAGGGCCTCGCTCGCGGCGGCGAGCTTCACCCGATCCAGCAGGCGTACGTCGAGGCGGGGGGGACGCAGTGCGGGTTCTGCACGCCGGGGTTCATCATGGCGACCTATGCCCTGCTCCGCGAGGTGCCGGACCCGAGCGACGAGGAGATCCGCGCCGCGCTCGAAGGAAACCTCTGCCGTTGCACCGGCTACACGAAGATCATCGACGCCGTTCGCCTGGCGGCGCGGCGATGGAGGCATGCGCAGGATGGTTGAGGCGATCGTCCTCGCCGCTGGGCGGGGCACGCGGTTCGGCGGCGTCAAGCCGCTCGCGCGGGTCGGCGGCGCCACGGTGCTCTCCCGCACGGTGGAGGCGCTGCGGGGCGCGGGGCTGACGAGGATCGCCGTTGTCGTCGGTCACCGAGCCGACGTGGTGGGAGCGGAAGCGCGGCGGCTCGGCTGTGCTGTCATCGAAAACCCCGCGTACGCGACCGGCATGGCGGGATCCCTGCGCGCCGGGATCCAGGCGGTGTCGCCTGGAGCCGACGGGTTCCTCGTGGTCCATGCGGACATGCCGTTCCTTCGCGCGGAGACGGTCCGCGCGGTGCTTGCGGCGGCGGCCGACGGGGCGTCGATCGCGCGTGCGGTTCTCGACGATCGCCCTGGCTTCCCCGTCTACTTCCGAGTGCCTCACGCCGCGCCGCTCGTCGCGTCCGTCAACGGGGACCGGGGGGCGCGGGACTACATCGCCGCGCACGCGTCCGAGCTCGTTCCCGTCCGGGTGGAGGATCGCGGATCGGTGGACGATGTGGACACGCCGGAGGAGCTTGTCGAAGGGAGGCGGCGGTGATCGAACGCTATGTGCGGGCCGAATCGACGGAGCAGCTGCTGGAGCTTCTCGAGCGGCCGGGGGCAACGATCCTGTGCGGTGGCACGGATCTTGTAGTGCGCATGCGAAAGGGGCTCGTGGATCCGCCGCTCCTCGTTGACGTCAGTCGCTTGGCGCTTCTGCGCGGGATTCGCGAAGAGGACGGGCAGATCGTCCTCGGCGCCGCAGCGACCGAGGCAGAGCTTCTGCGAAGTGATGTGGTGCGCAAGCGCCTTCCGTTGCTCGCTGCCGTGCTCGAGCAGCTCGGCTCCGTGCAGATCCGCAGCCGCGGCACGCTCGGGGGAAATCTGGTCAACGCGTCGCCGGCGGCCGACAGCGCGGTGCCGCTCCTCCTCTACGAAGCCGAGATGGTACTCGCAAGCCGCGAGGGCTATCGACGGATGCCGCTGGAGGAGTTCCTTGTCGGCCCCGGGAAGACACAGCTTCGCGCCGGGGAGTTCGTTCAGGAGATCCGTATCCAGCCCGTCGATGGCGAGCCGATCGTGCGGTTTCACAAGATCGGGCGTCGCCGGGCGCTGACCATCGCCATCGCCTCCGTGGGGATGCTCGCGGGTGTCGAGGCGGGCAAGGTCTCGTGGCTACGCCTCGCGGCGGGGTCGGTCGCGCCACGCGTTCTGCGGCTGCGCGCCGTCGAGCAGGCCGTGGCCGGCGGCGCCGTCGATGCGTCGCTCGCCGCTCACGCCGGCGAACTCGCTCGAGCGGCGGTCTCACCGATCGACGACGTGCGTGGCAGCGCCGACTATCGACGCGCGGTGGTCGGTGATCTTGTCTCGACGTTCATCGCCGACCTCGGATCGAGGGGCTAGGCAACCCGTACGGGCCGTCGCTATGATGCGTTCAGGGGGGATGATCATGAGGCGAGGAGTGACGATCGCGGCGGTGGGTGTTGCTTGTGCTCTGGTCTCCGGCTGCGCATACCTTCTGAACCAGCCGCCGGTGGCGGCGTTTGACGCGCTGTTTGACACCGTGGAGGGAGAGCCGCTGGTGGTTGTGCTCGACGCGTCCGGATCGTCCGACCCGGACGGAGATCCGGTGGTGGAGTACCTGTGGGCGATCAGCAAGCAAGGGGGGGACCTCGGCGACGGGGTGGAGTTCTACCCCGCCGGGTGGAGCACCCAACGGGTCACCGATGAGGTGATCACCGTGAAGTTCCCGGCCCAGGGCAGCTACCTGGTGCAGCTGCTGGTGCGCTCCGAGAGAGGCGGCGTGAGGGACGACTCATCGGTGTTCGAGCGAACCCTGGTGCTGCCCAACGAGCAGATGGGACCTACCGTCTGATCGGCGGATCCGTTCCTTCCTGTTGGTCTTCTCCCTAGGCCGAGGCGGTTTCCCCTCACACGTTCGCTTCAATTCCACACCACATCTTCTCCATGCGAAGGTGGGAACATTCCGTCACATGACTGACGTAGCACGACACGGGAGGTGAATCACATGGCGAGGAAAGAGATCCTGGATAAGCTCTCGATCTACGTTCCGCAGCGCAAGTCGGAGGAGAAGCCGGTCGAGCGCCTGATCAAGCTCTCCGAGCGGCGTGACCGCTCGGTGAACTACCTGGTGGTCGAGGCGATCCTTCAGTACCTCAAGCGCGAGGAGAACAAGAACTAGCCTCCAAGCGGCCGTGCCGATCGGCGCGGCCACCTGATGTTGTTTTGTGGTCCGGGTCAAGCGGTGTACGCTTGGCCCGCTTTTTTGTTGCGGTAGGGGGACGGCCGCGGTACGGCCATGAGAGCGCTTGGGGGAGAGCGAGACGGGGGATGGCGAAGCGACGGAAGCGGAGACGCAAGGGGGCTGCCCCGAAGGTCGGTCTGGCGCTCGCTGCCGGAGGGGCGCGCGGTGCGGCCCACACCGGGGTGCTCAAGGTGCTTGCAAGGGAAGGGATCGCGGCCGATGTCGTCGCCGGGGCGAGCATCGGCGCCGTTGTGGGTGGTGCCTATGCCGCCGGCGTGCCCGTGGAGCGGGTGGAACAGGCGTGGCTGTCGGCAGACCTGGTCAAGGTCGTTCGCGCGTTCTTCCCCACGCTCACTCGCTCGGGCCTAAGCTCGGGCGCGGAGAAGCGGCGCATCCTCGCTGAGGTCCTCGGCGAGGTGAACATCGAGGATCTTCCGGTGCGGTTCGCTGCAGTCGCCTGCGACATCGACACCGGCGAGGCGGTGGTGCTCGACCGCGGACCGCTCATCGACGCCGTCCAGGCGTCCGCCTCGATTCCCGGGGTGTTCCGCCCGGTGGAACTTGGCGGTCGGCTGCTTGTCGACGGCGGGCTGGTGTGCCCGCTGCCGGTAACGGCTTGTAGGAGGATGGGTGCCGACCTGGTGATCGGAGTGGACATCGTCCCCGCGCCCGCTGACGTCAGCGAGCGTCCGGACACCATGTGGGACAGGCTCGGACATCGTCTACGGGAGACGGTCCGTCATCGGCACGCGCTTCCCGGGAACCTTCCGGAGCTGGTCGGTCACACCCTGGACCCAAGCTGCGAACGGGAGCGCTCGTTTCCGGGGCTCTCGAGCGTGATCAGCCGCGCGGTCGTGATTCTCCAGCAGCGCATCCTGTTGCTGGAGCTCGAGCGGGATCCTCCCGATCTTCTGATCCGCCCCGAGGTGTCGTACTCGACGTTCTCCTACTTGCGCGCTGCGGACGGGATTCGAGCCGGCGAGCGCGCCGCGGAGCGGATGCTTCCTGAGATCCGCCGGATGATCGGCGCGGGGTGAGTCGCGGGGCGTGTCGCGTCTGCCATAGGAAGATCAGAAGCGCGAGGAACGACGATCGCCGCCCCCGAGGTCACCCCTTGGTGGCGCTAGAGTGCGAACGGCTCGAAGCGATCGGCGGTGGCCCCGCAGATCGGACAGGCCTGGGGCGGCTTGTCGCGGGCGCACAGGTAGCCACACACCCGGCAGCGCCACACCGGATGGGGTCGGGCGCTGCGCTGCACCGCGGCGGTTGGCGCGGCGCGCTCCCCCGCGGGCGGGCGACGCTCGGGGATCGAGGCCACATCGCGCTTCCCGGCCTGCACGTCCTCGGAGACGTAGAGGGCGCAGTAGCACGCGCCCCACTCCAGAAGGTCGGCGTCGCGGTAGTCGCACGGGCAGATGATGTCGAGGTCTCTCGATCGGTCGCCTGCGCCGAGGCGGCAGGGGCACGAGGGGTAGCCGTAGCGCTCTTCGTTTACCAACAGGCTCTCGACCAGCTCATCGGTGAACGGGAGATCGGGGTTGAGGTGGTAGCCGCCGGCCTCCGCTTGGCGCGCCAGGGCGTCACGCCGTTCGACCACGCGCTCGCGAGAGGGGCCTTCGGTCATATGTCGAGCGCCTCCTTGATCTGATCCGGCTTGTAGCCCACGATGCAGGTCTTCTCGTCGATGATCAGCGTGGGGTAGGACAGCCGCGCGTTCCATCGCCCCAGCTCGTCGAGCGCCTCTTGCTTGCGATCCCCGTCCAGCAGGTCGACATAGGAGAACTCGAACGGCACAGCGTTTGCCTCGAGCAGCCGCCGGGTTCGCCGGCACCAGACACAGGTCGACAGGCCGAAGAACCGTACGCGATGGCGATCGCTTGTCCCGGGCACGCTCCCGACGGCTTCCATGGTTCTCCTCCCTAGAGCTTGCGTTGTTGGCAACACGGCAGCCTAGCGCAACCGGGGGATCGTGGCAACGACAGACGGAAGGAACCCGGCTCGCTGCGCCGCGTTCCTTCCGCTAACCAAGGAGGTAAGAAAGCGTCTCGTGTTCGGACGGTACAGGCCGCACGGGGCGGGGCGAAGCGCCGCCGTCGGGTCGGAGCGGGACCCGCGCGCCTCCGCTGCCGTCCAGTTGTCCTGGCGCTGGAATCGGACGTCTGTCCGCCCTGAGGCGCCGCATCGGGGACGCGCCGGAGCGGGCGCCACGGCCTCGCAACGGCCGGGGCGAGAGGCTAGGATCCGTGCCAAGGAGGCGACCATGAGACGGACCGTGATGGCTGCAGTCCTCGGCGCAGTGGCGCTTGCTGTGGCGCTGACCGGATGCTTCTCCAGCTTCATGATCGAGCGCGCCGACAGCGGCGGTGTTCGCACGGTCGAGGTCGGGGATCTCCTTCTCGTTCGACTGCCGGGGAACCCCAGTACCGGGTACATGTGGCGCGTTGCCGAGGAGAGCGCTCCTGGCGTCCTCGAGCTGGAGGGAGAACCGCGGTTCGACCCCGAGTACCCGAACGTCTGCGGCAGCCCCGGTACCTACACGTTCCGCTTCCGCGCGCGCGCCGCCGGAACGACGAGGCTCGTGCTGGTCTACGAGCGGACGTGGGAGCAGGACGTGCTCGACACCTTCGAGATCCTTGTCATCTCCGAGACCTAGCGCAGGCCGTGCCCTGCCCTCTCCCCTTGACAATCCAAGAGGGATGTTTGGAGCTTCGCTTCTGAATGGCGGGCATCCCTGTGGGCCAAGGCATCGGCGACGGCGGTGTTCGCTAGGAGCCTACGGGGTGCCGGCCGCCTTGGAGGCGTCGACGCGCGTTCCGTCACCGATGTACTGGTTGTGGAAGATGAACAGCTGCGCCGAATCGAAGTCGGTGAACACGAGCTTGTAGCAGTTGGTGAGGATGTAGACCCAGACCATCACCACCGGCATTGGATCGCGGAGGCTCGTGATGTCGTAGTGGAACTCGTTGTCGGCCCACCATTGCTTGCGCCGCCGCCGCTCCCCGGACCAGTCCTTCAGGCTGCCGCCGTAGCTCTCGAGAAGCCACACGAAATCCCCGAACTGCAGCTTGGTACGCACACCGTCGCGGGCGGCGGGAAGCGGTGCGATCTCCTCTCCCGTTGCAGCGCGCAGCCACCCCTCGATCATGTCACAGCCGCCGTGGTAGGCCATGGTAATCGCCGGGGTGATGCGGCAGTTGCCGTCAACGAGGAACGGGCGGCCGGACGCGCGATCGATGACGAAGTCGAAGCCGCAGAGCCCGCTGTAGTTGAGATGGGAGACGAGCTTGGCGACCGCCTCCGAACAGGCGGGGTCGGAGATGCTCTCGCGGAACACGGTCGTGCCGCCGGTGCGTGGCATGGTCCGGAGGCCGCGGTACATCACCTCGCCCTTGACCTCGCCGTTCTGACAGAGCTCGAGGGTGCACGTGGTGGGCCCGTCGATCAGCTGCTGCAGGATCGGCAGGTTGTCCTCGCGAAGCGCGTTGACGCGCACGACCTCGCAGTAGAGCTTCTCCAGCTCGGCACGGTCGTGGACCTGGCGGAACCCCGCGGCGCCCGAGGAGGCACGCTGCTTGATGGCGATCGGGAGATCGACGGTGGCGATCAGCTCTCTGGCCTCGTCCATCGAGCCGGGGGTGAAGATCGCCGGCGTGTCGATGCCTGCGTCTTTCGCGAGCACCGCAAGCCTTGTCTTGTCGTGCATCCGCAGCAGCGTGTCGGTCTCCGGGATGACGGTCTGCGTCGCTGCGAGCACGCGATCGCGGAAGTGGCTCATCAGGATGATCTCTTCGTAGGACGGGAAGTAGACGTCGTAGCGTCCCGTTTCCAGCTCCGAGAGCAGCCGCTCGGCGTACGCCGCCGGGAAGTACCGCATGTTCGGCAGACGCAGCCGCCGGGTGACGTACTTGGAGAAGCCGGCAAACGCCAGCCGATGCCCCTCAGCGGCGTAGACCTTGTGTCCCAACTGGCCGAAACGACGTATGGCGTGCAGCGCCGCGGGCTCAAACAGCCCGGTGACCAAAATGTTCACAGTTCCCCCTCACGCACGGAGTCGCGAAATCGCCTCGTGAGAGAATAGAAGCGAGAGAGGGGCGATGCAACCGACGGATCGCGGGAAGCACGCAGGAAAAACCACGGGGGGGTGGTCGCCCCCCCGTGTGGGATCTTGGGGAATCAGTTCTCTCTGACTCGATCGATGTTCAGGAACTCGGACGCGATGTGTCCGACGTCCACGCCGGCGGCGATCCCGCGCGAGAGCGCCTTGTGAAGCCTCTCGACGGCGCGCCGGTGGTGGAGTAGCGAGGCCAGCTGGCGGTGCTCGTCGGCCGCGTCCAACGCTCGCTGATGGCTCTCCTTTGTGAGCGCCACGACTTCGTGGATGGGAAACAGCAACGGTACCTCCCCTTCCTCACAAGCCCGACCCCAGCGCCTGCCCTGCGGCAAGTGCCGGGCCCATCCCGCGCCACCCGGGCACGGTGGTCCTCTTCGGTGGAGTGTCTTCTCGTCCTTGTCGAGCCCCGGTGGCTCAACGGGGGGACGCCTCACGCCCCGCGTGTCGAGCGCGCTGTGCTTCCCCGAGAGGCGAGCGGCCCCAAGCGGAAGCGAACTCGCAAGCCATCAGGAAGCGCCCGACGTCTCGACAGAACAGGGGTTGCGATCGGTTGTCCGCGGGGCTGTGCCTATGCTTGCGCCCGATGGACCATGAGAAGCCGATCGATGGATACGTCCGCTACGTGGGGACGTTCGATGAAGACACGCGTGCTACAGCGAGCCCACCCGAGGTGTGCCCTGGCAGCGGTTCCAAGCAGTTCCTAGCATCATGGATCGCGCCTCCAACGCGTTGTGTGGGTTCTCACCGCCTGACCCATGAATGGGTCAGCTCGAACAGCAGATGTCGATTGTGACTGGGGGAGTATACCGGCGGGCTCGCCGCGGTGCAAGCCTTCCGTGGGTGAGGGGTTTCGCTGCCCTTGCCGTGAGCGATGACCACGCGTTGGGGTGTGCTGCGCCGACCCGTTGACGCGGCGATCGTCCCGGCTACACTGGCCGTCATGGACCAACTGAGCTTGCGGCAAGGACCGCACCGGCGCACCGCAGGGCGCGCGGTAGCCCTTGGGTTGGCGGCCATCCTGTGTGTGGCTCTCCCGTGCGCGGCAGCCGCCGCGGACTGGGGGACAAGGTCGCTCCCGCCGTTTGTGCTGCCGACGGTTGGCGGCGGCGAGATCACATGGGCGGAGCTTGGAGCGGGACCGGTTGTCCTCATGTTCGTGGCTCCCGGTACCGCTCGCAGCAACGAGGCAGTGGAGCTCCTCCGCGCGGCGCTCCCGGATCACCCGACCGTTGAAGCCGCTCTCATCGTGCCCGCTGACGATGACGCGGCGCGTGCCCTCGCCGCGGAGATCGGCGTGCGGGTTCCGACGATCGTCGACGCCGACTACCTCCTTGCCTCGGCGTTCTGGATCCGCGGCGTTCCCGCGGCGCTGGTCCTGGTCGACGGGCGGCTCCTCGGGGAAGCGGGGCCGGAGCCAACCGCCGAGGAGCTCGAGGCGCTGCTCGACGCGCTCGACGCCCCCCTAGAGCAGGAGACGGCGGCAACGGCACCGGGAAGCGAGGCGGGGCTGCCGTTGGTGGGCGAGAACGTCGGATTCCTCCGGCTCCGAGGGCCGACGGTGCTTGCGGTCGTTGGCGCCCACTGCCCTCCTTGTCACGAGATGCTGCCGCAGTTCTTCGAGATTGCGGAGCGGGTGTCCGTGTGCCTGGTGGTGACCGGAGAACTCGACGAGCCGGAGCGGTTCCGAAGCGACGCGGATCACCTCACAGTCGTCCTCGATCCGAGCTGGTTACTGGCACACCTCTTCGACGTTCACACCACCCCCACGACCTTCCTGCTCGCACCCGACGGCCGTCTCCTGTGGGCGCACATCGGGTACCTTGAGGGGCTGGCTGTGGCCGTTGACGCCATCGCCCCGTAACGCCTCGCACACTCAGTCCTCAGGTTCCTCCGGGGCGGCGAACAGGCGACGAAGCAGGGTGTCGAGCGTCTCGGGATCCGCATCGGCGTCGGAGGGCGCGGCGCCGCGGATGAGGTCCAGGGCCGCGCGAGACGCTTCGTCGCGCAGCTCGTCGTAGCCCGCTGCAATCGGAGCCTGCTGGATGCCCCCGAGGGCGTCGATCCGCTCCGCGAGCCGCTCCGCGTCCGGAGCGAGGCTGCGTACGCCCGAGAGCAGCAGTCCTTGGCGCGCGAGATCCAGGACCGCGGCTTCCCAGTCCCAACGCGGGGCCGACGCGGCGCCTCCGATCCCCACCCCGAGAACCACAGGGAACGTCTCCGCGTAGCGGTTGAGCCCGTCGATGGTCCGCTGCGAGAGCTCCGGAGACAGCGCGAACAGCGTCCGTCCCTCGCGTGGTGCGAGTCGCAGATCCTCTATGAGAATGGACGCGTTGCCGTGCGCATCGTCACCATCCTGGACGAATGTCGCCTCGACCGTCGCCAGACCGGACACGATCTCTGCGGGAAGCGTCGTCTCGTAGGCGGCGGCGAGCGCCGCCAGGTCGAGGCGCGTCGCCTCGATCCGATAGGTTCGCACGGCTTTCCCGCCATCGTTTGCGAACCGAGCGGCGAGTTCGAAGCCGGTGTCGGAACTGTCCCCGAACCGTCCGCGGAGGGCCAGATCCACGGGCTCCTCGGACAGCGTCGCCGGGAACGCGACGTTCGTGAGCTCGACCTCAATCAGCGTGAGCGGAGGCAGCCCCGACGACGACGGACGCACGTCCTCCAGGGTGACGTTGACCCTCCCGATGGCGATCCGCTCCACGGTGAACGCCGGGCGGAACGGGGCGAACGACCGACCGCCACGGAAGCGGGCGAGCGGATCATCTCGCGGGGCGAGCGGCCGTGCGCGGGAGAGGTGATCGAGGAAGCGACGGAGAAGGCCGAGCCAGTCGACCTGCTGCGCCGACGCTTCCGCCCATGCGAGGTACCCCTCCGCGTCCCACCCCGTGCCGGCGTTGTCGATGTTCAACGTGCCGTCCTCCTCACGAACCACGTGGAGCGACGCCTCCTGGATCTCGACGGCGTTGAACACGACGCGCTTGGCGACAAGCGGCCACATGCCGGCGTCAAGACGAAGCGACGGGACGACGACGAGATTCTCTTCGGGGCGCTGCGGGTCTTGGATGGTGAGGCCATTCAGCGTGAGTGATCCGGTGAAAAGCGAAAAGGCGCTTCGCTCAACGTCGACCTCGGTCCCTGCGATCCAGGAGGCGGTGGAGGTCGCCAGGCCTCCGGCGAGAAGCGGCACGAGCGCTGCCGCGAGCAGGTAGCACGCCGCATAGACGACGGGAAGCGCCACCAGCATCTCCTTGCGCACCACGCGGAACACGCCCCGGGGGGGCGTTGCGTCGCGATGCTTGGCCTCACCGCCGACGAGCAGCCGGCGGGCGAGGCGTGCCCCCCGCATCGACCGCAGCCGCTTCGACAGCCGCAGGGTTCCGGCCCATGCGGGGAACCGCTCGCGGTAGCGCGACACCAGGAGCCTCACGAGAACGAACACGGCCACGGCCAGCGGCAGCGCGATCACCAGGCTCCCGAGAAGCAGGTACCGCCCGTAGCCCATGGGGGCGAGCACCGGCTGGTGGACGATCCAGCGCCACAGGGGGTCGAGCCCGCGCCGCCCGTCGAGGAGGAAGCGACCCAGGGCAAAGGAGGCCGGCGCGAGCGGCAGGGAGAGGAGCTTGAACAGCGCCATGGAGAGAAGGAAGCCGCGGAAGCTCGTGCGGAACAGAAGCGCTGCGGTGCACGGAAGCACGATGTGAAGCCCCATGGGGGGAAGCCCGGCGAGCACCCCAAGGGCGAACGCCGCGGCGACCCCGCTTGGGGGAACCGACGAGTTCAGGACCTTGACGGCCTTGCGGAGAAACGAAAGCGGCGTCGGAAGGAGCATCGCGGATCACCACCCGATGCATCGTCTCCGGAGTGGCTGGCCGCTGTCAAGCGGGCGTCAAGTAAGGAAGGGCGTCGATCCGGCGCCCGGGCCGTGGCGGCGGGACCCCACCTTGCGCGTGCATCCCTCCTTCCATCAACGATCAACACCGCGGCGAGTCTCACGACGTGTGGCGCGCGGATCGTTCCCCCCCTCTGCGCCCTGCACGCGGCCGCGACAGCGAGTCAGGACGGGAGACGAGGACGAGCGGCCGACGATGCACCTCCCGTGTTGCCCAAGAGCATCCGCGCCGCGACCGGTCCCGATCGGCGAACGTAATGCGGATCACTCGACAAGTTGAAGCTATCCGCTAGAATCATTTATAAGGTGTCGCGAGGGGAGAGAGGTTTGCGCGACGGAGACTGCTCGGTGGATCTGCCCCATGAGAGGGGAAACGACGTGGGGTGGGTCAACTCCCAAACGGTGATACAGGGCGCCGCGCCGAGCGCCGACCCCGCTCCAATGATCCCGCCCGCAACCAGGGCGGGGGGGAGCAACAACGACACCACGGCACGGTGGAACATCCGTTTCATTCTCTGTTACCTCCCCCGCAAGAAAACATGGGAGGAGATTCCAGGGTCACCTAGGGCGCCGGCCAACCGGCAGTCGGGGGCGCTGTCTACGGCACCCAGGTGATCGCCGCCGGGATCTCCTTGACGACGATCGGCGCTCCTCCGGGTTGCAGCGCCACGTAGAAGTGGAGCGTGTCGCTTGCCGCAACAGTGGAGCCCACGTACCGCAGCTGCAGGTCGACCGTGAAAAACCCCGTCTCGGACACAGCCACGGGGGTACAGACGCAGTCAGTCAAACGAACACCGCCGGCGAGCGCCGCTGCCCCGATGTAGATCGGCGCCCCCATCCCGCCCTCGTAGAGGAAGCTGACCTCGGCCTCAGCCAGGTTCCCGCGCTGGTGGAACGAATAGCCTCCGAAGTGGAACCCCGAGCTGTCGATCGGCGCTTGCGTTGTCGGGACGGACGACGAGCCGACGACGAGCCGCGACACCGCACCGCCCTCCTCCACAAACCACACCGCGCCCGCGTCCCCGAGTTCGAGGTACGCTGGCCGGCGGCCGGCGCCGATCGGCCACCACACGAACTCCCCAGTCGACGGTCGGAAGTTGTACAGCGCGTTGGCTTCCCGGTCGGTGAACCAGAGGTCGCCCTGCGCATCGACGGCAAGGTCGAACGGTTGTCCGGCTTCGGGGATCTCCCACAGGGTGACATCAGCCGTCGCCGGGTCGAGGCGGCCGAGCGCCGGGCGGGACGCGTCGGTGAACCACACACGGCCGGTTGCTGCGGCGGCAATCGCCCCCACGCGGGTTCCCGGGGGCAGGCCGTAGGGGCTCATCGCGCCTGTCGCCGGGTCGAGGGCGGTGAGGGGCGTCTCCCCCTCTTGCGAGAACCACACGTGGCCGTCCGCGGCGACGGCGATCGCCTCGACCGCTCCTGCGGCCCAGATCGGCGTCCACTCGGTGAACCCGTCCGCTTCGGTCTTCGGGGCAAGGCCGACCGGTGGCACGAGCTGTGGATCGGCAGGAAACGAGAGGGCGCCCGCGAGTCGGCGCATCGCGGTGATCTCGACGCTTGACGGTGTGACGGGTTGCGAGGCGGGGTCCGGCCCCAAGTAGAGCGGCAGCACCACCGTGGCGGGGGCGTACCGCCCGACCCTGCCGGCGGCGCGCTCGTTGAACCAGAGGTTCACCGCGCCCGGTCCCAACGGCGTGGCGATCAGCCCCTCCGGCGACGAGGAGGCCGTCGGGGTCGTCCATCTGGCGACTACGCTGATGCCCGGCTGCAGTGTGCCCACGGCGCTCGCGTCGGGGAGGGTGTAGAACAGCCCGCGGTCAGTGATCGCTATCCCCAGCGGCGCTTCGCCGACCGGCCACACATCGAAGCTGTCGACAGCCGGATCGAGACGCGCCACGGAGCCCGGCGCACGCAGCGACACGTAGACCACGTCGCCGGCAACCGCGAGCTCCCCTGGAACGCTGCGCGTCCCGGGCAGTGGCCAACTCGTGAGCGCTGCCGTCTGTGCTGCGGCCGCCATCGACACCGCCAGGATCGCCGCCAGAAGCACTCCGCTTCGCACACTTCGCATCAGCCGCCTCCTCCTCACTGGGCCTCACCCGCTTGCGAGTCTACGGTCGCGGCGCCGGTCCGGCCAATCCGCTGTGGTTACGCAGCGCCGGTCGAAGGCGGTGCAACATCGCCGGGCTACGGTGCCGACAGCGCCTCGCCCCATCCCGGCACGACCCACTTCGTCGAGGTCGCGGACGCGCCGAGGCTGCCGAGGCTCCACGTACGCTTACCCGCTGCGTCGAACCAGGAGGTGACGACCTCGACGACGATCGGCTCGTCGGCGGAGACGATCACCGCTGCGCCCCACGTGTTGCCCGGGGTTTCGGCTTGCGTGACATCCGCCCGCCCCCCTGGCGCTACCGATCGCTGCATCACGCACTCGCTGCCGTCGGGCAGGATCACAGCGAGAGAAACGTCGGCCGTGCCGGCGCTGATGTTCGCCAGGCCAAGGTGTGAGACGCGTCCTCCTGACGCTTCCGTGGTGGCGTCCGCCACGGCGACGACCCACTCCTTCGCGCCGGCGCTCGCCCCCGCCGGCCACGCGGCGAGCGCCGTCTCTCCGTCGGAGGAGGAGAAGCGGGCCTCCGCCGACGCGGCGATCGGGAGATCGGAGAGGATCGTCACCGGGTTAACCCACGGCGAGGCCAGAAGATCGTTGCCGTCCAGATGCAGCACGGCGCCCGCGTCGACGGTCTTGGTCACGGTCGCTGTGCCGGCTTCGACGGAGCCCACGCGGATCGACACCGTGGCCGGCGCGTCGCCGGGGTTCAGAAGCCCGATGGTGCACTCGTCGTTGCCGGTGGCGCTGGTCCCCGATGAGAGCGTCGGGAGGTACCACGTGGATGACGTGAACGGGACGCCGGCGCCGACGCAGCGGCAGGACGCGCCGTCCCACGAAGAGATGTTCGCCACGGCGGCGATCACACCGTGCGCCGAGCGGATCACCGCGGCGCCGCGCCACTCGGCGCCGACGGCGGCTCGAGGGTCAATCGTGGTCGTGGAGTAGGGATCCACTGTGGCGGTGACCACCGGCTCCTCATGCGACGGCCCGACGTAGTGGATGTCGACCACCACCGGCTCGGAGCCGGGGTTGACAAGGGAGATCCGCTTCGCATCCGACGGGGTCTGGCGAAGGCACGGGAGGTACCAAGTGAAGGAGGCTTCGCCTGTCGGGAGGCCGTTGCAGTAGTAGCCATCCTCGGACCAGGAGGCCATCAATGGAGGAACGTTCTCCCGGGCGATCGCGATGATCGGCGCCGACGAATCGACGGTCACCCCGCCGGTGTAGCCGCTGACGCCGGGACCAATCGCGGCGATCCCAAGGGGCGGAATCTCGGTCGACGCCGCGTCTTCGCGCCCAGGGTCGGCACAGCCGGTGGAGGTCGCCTGAGGCGTCGCGCAGTAGCCGGCGCACACCCCGACCGGGCTCGGGTTCGGGTTGTAGACGACTAGAGGGGCTTCGGGCATCGGCCCCGACGAGGGGAGCCACCACGACCACGGCGACGCGGAAAGGGAGGCCACGGGCACCGCAGCGCTGAACCGGTCGACAAACGCATCGATCGCTTCTCCGTAGTGGGCGACGAGGCTTGTCCCCTCGTCGGTTCTGTACCACGTGTCGGGCACGGACGTCGTTACGACCCACGACGAGGCTGCCGGTGAGGTGACAAGCCCGGCGTCGGGGCCGTACTGGAACGTGCCCGGCGGCGGCGAGCCGGTGGCGACGATCGGGTCGAGGCCGTAGGCGAGGGCCGTCTCGTAGAGGTCGGGGCAATCGTAGCTTGCGATCTGCGTTCCCGGAGGGAGAAGCCCCGAGTAGATCAGCGGGTAGACCCCGGCTCCCAGGCCGCCGAGCGCCGCGCCGCGGTCGAAGGCGTCGGCGACGAGCGTCGTCGCCACCTCAGTGTAGGCCGGCTGCGGCAGGCCCAGGTGGCGCGTGAGGAACTCGTCCTCGTACCAGCCGAAGCCGATGAACACAACGCCGTTGTAATCGGAAGGCGGCGCCTGCGGGTGGTCGATGACGCTCACTTGTCCGGCGATCCCCTCGAGACAGTCCTCTGCGGCGACCACATCCCCTCCGGCGGCGACAACGACGCTGTGGCCGTTGGCGACAAGACCCGAGACAACACGTTGCAGCGCCTCGCAGTGGTAGTCCGCGGCAAGCGACACCAACACCGGGCGTGACGTCTGCCCGACGCATGCCCATCCGGCAGCAAGCAGAGCGAGAGCAACGCACACGGCGATCTTCATCGCGATCTCCTCCCCAGACGTTTCGAGCACAGTAGAGGAGGGTCGTGTCGCGCGGCAAGCACGGCGCCGGCCGCAACAGCGCTTGCGCGCGCTACAACCGGCGCCATCCGCCACTACATCTTGGATCGCATGCCGTGGGCTACGGCCACAGCTCCGGCGACGCGTCGCCGCCGGTGACGTAGTCCCCGATCGGCTGCACGGAGATGCCGGACACCGCGTCGATCACCAGGTCGAACACGCGCCAGATGTCCGTGCCCGACGGCTGGCCCGCCGGCGGGGTGAACCTCCGGATCCCCTGGGTGGGGATGATGAGCTCGATCCGCGCCCCCGAGTTTTCGATGGTTCCACTCCCTGAGAAGTGGCGCACCGAGTAGCGATAGGTCCCCGCCCGGGTTCGCGAGATCGACACCACCTCGGGCCCGTAGCCGGTGACATCATCGGTGTCGAGGTTGGCGTAGGGCTCTGCCGACAGGCTGCCCTGGCTCGAGTAGTAGACGTGGAACGTGCCGCTCTGCGACGGGCCGACCAGGTGGCTGTCGAGATCCGACGGGTCTGCCCCCCACGTGAGGATCGCCTGCATCGCCGGCGAGTCGAGGAAGATGTCTCCGACGTCGTATTCCATGTTGCACTCGAGGGGTCCGGTCGTCAGGTTGGCGCTCTTGTGCCCGCCCTTCTGCGCTCGGTAGTTGACGATCACGGTACACTCGACAGGGATGCGGTGGAAGCGACCGTCGGCGCCGGTGCGCGTCTCGCCGCTCTCCCAACGGGCGTACGTCCATCCCCTACCCCAACAGCGGATCTCCGCTCCCTCGACAGGGTTGCCCGTCGAGTCGATCACGCGTCCGCTGATGAACGCCCGGGGGTAGGAGACGTCGAAGTTCCACGTGGTGAAGTGGCTCACCGTGCCGACGAACGCCCCTTGCGTCGCGTTGTAGGTCCCCTGTCCCTCCTCTCGCCACACCCCGGAGCCGACGTCGAAGTACCAGAGCGGACAGCTGCCGAGCGCCTCGGCCTCGGCGCGCATCGACAAGGGGACCGGGACGGTGATCGTCGAGGTCTGGCCCGGGGCGAGCTGCAGCGGCTGCCCGGAAGGATCGGCGAGCGTCACGTCGATGAAGCCGAACGACTTGATCGGCACGGTGGTGCCTGCGGCCGACACCCCGACGTACTCCCCCGGGAACGATAGCATCTCGCTTTCGTCGGTCGGGTCGAACGAGGTCAACGTCATGCTCACCGGGCCGTTGTACGGCGCCCCGGTGCCGGTGACGATCGCGTTCGCGGGGATGGTGACCACCGCGCCGTCGGCGGTCGTCGCCAGGGCGCCGCTCGCCGCGTCGAACGTGCCGCTGGCTTCCACCGGGGTCATCGCTACTTCGAGGAACGTGCTGCCGCCCGCGGGCACCGTCGCCCGACGGTGCGTCGTGGCGTAGCCGCTCTTCCGGAACACCACCGACAGGTTCGACCCCGGCGCCAGCTCGGAGAGGCTGAACCAGCCCTGATCGTTGGACGTGGTCGTCCGCGAGCCCACCGACACCGAAACGCCGCCGAGGTCGGCGCCGCCCGCGCCGACGACCGTGCCCATCACCACGCCGTAGGACGAGGTGCCGCCATCCGGCGGGGTCGTCGGAAACAGGATCTCCAGCAGTTCGGCGCAGCCCGCGGCAGCGAGCAAGACGGCCGCGGCCAGCGCCACGAGTGCCACTGTTCGTCTCCAGCTCATCGCGATCTCCTTTTCCCCGTGTGCCCTATCGGCGCGGCACCTCGGCCGCCTCCTGCCAGTCTAGCACAGGATGTGGGCAGGGAGGCGAGTCTCCGGCTGGGCGCGCCGAGGAGGCCCAACATGACGACCATCAGCCCCCGAACCGTGGCCCCCCAGGGTTGCCAGCGCTCGCGCCACGGCGCCGCCACCGCCCATGAGCCGCTCGAACGCCCGGTCGGCGGGAACCTGCGCGAGGAGAGCTCGCTACTGCCCCGTACGAGCGAGCGTCATCGGCGCCGTCTACGTGCCGCGGAAGGAAAGCACCAGGTTGAGCGCGAAGTAGAGGGCGAGAAGCCCGGTGAGACTGCGGTTGGCGAGCGCCGTCGCCTCTCCGGTGAC
>Ga0272441_10000411_pt1 | contig 98637 bp, 86 predicted proteins | sample SSMProp6N_FD_193582 | JGI IMG/M metagenome (GOLD analysis project Ga0272441, IMG submission 193582) | Marine sediment archaeal communities from Little Sippewissett salt marsh, Falmouth, MA, United States - SSM-Prop-6N | ecosystem: Environmental > Aquatic > Marine > Wetlands > Sediment ...
AAGTCAAATCGTTGACAGCGCAACAGGATCGTAACAGGCACCTTATGGGCTTCGGTCGTGGCAAAAATAAATTTCACATGCTCCGGGGGTTCTTCAAGTGTCTTGAGGAGCGCGTTAAAGGCGGCGAGGGTCAGCATATGGACTTCATCGATTATATAAACCCTGCATGGGCTGCTTGAGGGGGTGTATCTTATACCCTCCCTCAATTCTCTGATCTCATCTATGCCGCGGTTTGAGGCGCCGTCTATTTCCTGGACATCCATGGATGAGCCCCTGGTAATTTCAATACATGAAGGGCACTTGTTGCATGGGGCCCCGGGTTCACCCTGTGTGCAGTTTATCGATTTGGCCAGTATACGGGCAACGGAGGTCTTACCCACCCCCCTTGGTCCGCTGAACAGATAGGCATGTGCAAGCCTGTTGCTTTTAATGGCGTTTATCAACGTTTTTGTAATGTGTTCCTGCCCGATGACATCCTCGAATCTCTGAGGGCGCCACTTTCTGGCCAATACTTCATATGACATGACAGACCTGCATCTGTTTATTTTATTTCGGAAAACCTGGTCTTCCGAGCAAGGCAGGGAAAACGGTCCTGCAAAGGATAATGATCCCAGCTAAAAGGTATGGACGGATCATCAAAAAAATATCGCGCGTAACAGTGAAACCGCCAAAAAGGTCCTAATAACCGGCGGCCGGAAGTCTTTTCAGGTGGATCCTGAGAATATGGAAGGGCGCCTTGGCGAAAAAACAGCAGGTCGGCAATTAATGGCGGAGAGAGAGGGATTCGAACCCTCGGTGCCGCTTTGTAACAGCACACGCGATTTCCAGTCGCGCTCCTTCAGCCAGCTCGGACATCTCTCCTTTATTTAATTCCTAATCACCCCGCCTTTTTGACAAAAAGAGAAATCAGGAGGCCTGGTATCCCAAAACCCTTGGCGGAGAGGGTGGGATTCGAACCCACGTGCCCCGCTATTCACGGGACAAATCGATTTCGAGTCGATCCCGTTACGACCACTTCGGTACCTCTCCATGGGTTATTTCTCTGTTTTGAACCTCCCTGCGGCCTTTGAAAAATATCTTCATCAAGGCCCTGCACTGCTCTTCCAGAATTCCCCCTGTCACCTCGATTCTGTGATTCAGGCGGGCATCTGCAGCAAGATTAAAAATAGAGCCTGCAGCACCCCCTTTGGGATCAGAGGCACCGAAAACCAATCGGGAAACCCTGGCGTTGAGAGCCGCACCCATGCACATAAGGCAGGGTTCTATTGTAACAACTAAAACAGATCCGGTCAGCCTGTAGTTGTTATACAAAAGAGATGCCCGTCTCATGGCGAGGATTTCAGCATGTGCCGTGGGGTCGTTTAACGCAATAGGTTGATTATGCCCCCTTGAGACTATTCGGCCCTCCGGATCAATGATAACGGCACCCACGGGAACCTCGCCTTCGGATAAGGCCTTCTCCGCCTCTTTAAGCGCCTGCCTCATTGAATGGTAAAGATCAAATTTCATTTACGCATTACTATCACATTTATTTTTCTAACGTCAACACGATAGTTATCAACCGGATCGGTATAATGGCATAATCAGTTTTATGAAGCGGTTCTGCTCGAATTTATCCTGAAACAAAGGGTTAAAGGGTTACGATCGAAATGAGCTTGCCCTTAGGATGAGGGAGTCCTATAATTTATTATAGAAACGGTTCTGAAACTCTGGCTGGGGAAAAGGCGCATGTTGAAACCCCGTATAACAGTCTTGTTTAAGCTGTAAACCAATGCCCTGTGTCGTGGCCCGGGCTTTACATCTTTTCATGGAAGGTCACATGAAACTGCAGGCTGTCTCGCGTCCGTACCGCCTTTAAACGGGGGGAACCTGCCGTGAAATGAAGAGAGAAGGATTTATGTCTGGCTGGATGGAATTTGTAAGCGAAGAAGAGGTCAAGAGGGAAAAAGAGAAGGCAAGAAGGCTGAGAAAGTCGAACTGGTGGAACAGCCGGATAGAACCTGGAGTATGCTATTACTGCAATAGTAACGTTGGGAGGGAAAATCTTACAATGGATCATGTCGTGCCTCTCAGCCGGGGAGGAAAAAGCAAAAAGGGAAATATCGTGCCGGCCTGTAAGGAATGTAACAGCAAAAAAAAGTATCTTCTTCCTCTGGAATGGGAGGAGTACCTGGCAGGGCTGAAGGAGAAATCCTGAGTGCCTTGATCATATATGACGCCTTATGCTTACCTTTATATCATGAGCCTCCTTTTTCTCCACTCCCGGCAGGTCGGATGCCCTTCCCTGATTTACTGAAATCTCAAGAAAGCCTGAACTGCCTATGAGGGCGAGAGGTTTTCCTTTTTCGACGTCGCAATAGGTTTTTGAAAGACCCTGGATCTCTGTCGGACCGATCCTTAAGACAGGCCTCTTTCCCCGCAGGAAGCCTTTCAGCATATCTTCTTTTATATCGGTAATAATGTTTCCGAACCTGTCGACCCTTACAGCCGCCCCATGGAGCTGTTCGCCGGTTTTTTCAGGAACGGCGGGTTCTGATACCACAGGGTCGTCAACAGGTTCTCCGAAATCAAGCGGGCTTGCTCCGATCGACAGATGGGCGGCCGCAGGTGCGAAGATATCTCTGCCGTGAAAGGTGGAACTTACAGCGGGAAGGGTGTATTTCCTTTTTGTTATGGCCCTGATCGATATCTTTCCCAGACTTTGCGCTGCGGGCAGAAGTACCCCGTTATCCGGTCCCACAAAAAGATGCCCGCGCGCCTCTATGATTATCGGGCGCCTCTTCCCCCCGACACCGGGATCGACTACAACCAGATGGATCGTGCCGGCCGGGAAAAACGGGACCGCCTCAAGCAGTATGGCAGAGGCCTCTGTGATGGAACCTGGTGCGATACCGTGACTTATGTCTGTAATGGATGCCTCGGGGTTTATGGAAAGGATAACGCCTTTCATTATTCCCACATAAGGGTCTGTAAGACCGAAATCGGTTGTAAGGGTTATTATGTTTGAGGCGTCTTTTCGCATTGGCCTGGCTTGGCAAGTATGAGAGCCATGTAAATGATTCTGGCATGGTTTGTCTGAAAATGATTTTACGGGACAAGAATATCCCGGAGTAGGCTTCAAGTCAATAAGAGGCTCTTAAAAGAGGATTCAAGGATTGAATGAAATTTGACAGCCAACCTTCCATTGCGTAATATCCCTGTGGCAGGTCGGCCTGCGGCACTCAAGGCCTGGAGACCGCAGTGCCGGAATAAACCGAAGCTTTCCCGGTCACGGCTTAAAGCCGGTGAGATTAGACTATGATCCCTCAAAGAGAGCTGTTCTGGAATATCCAGGGGGTTTGGATATTCTATCTTCTTGTATCTGTATCCATCCTTATATTCGCAGCCGGTATGCTGGCCCGTGTTCTGTCCTGGGCAAGGGGCGGAAGAGGACTGAAGTATTCCTTCAGCCTCAACTGCCTTTCAGACCTCCTGCTCGACGTCTTTCTGGGCAGGCGCATTTTCCGGAACGATCCCGGTGCAGGCACATCTCACCTTCTGGTCTTATGGGGATTTCTGGGTCTTTTTGCCGGCACCTCCATGCTGATGGTGGATCACTATCTCTATCACTGCCTTACCGGGCTAAGCTACCTGCTATTTTCTTTCTTGATGGAGCTGTTCGGTCTGATGCTTATATCGGGCCTTTGCTGGGGACTTGTCAGGAGGTTTATCTTTAAGATAGGCCGTCTGGAAAAAAGATGGGCGGATCTGGTTGTACCGTTATGGCTTTTGGTCGCGGCCTTGTCGGGATTTCTTTTAGAGGGCAGCCGGATGGCCGCCCAGGAGCCCGCCTGGGGTGGCTGGTCATCTGCAGGACTTCTGACAAGTTATTTGTGGGGCGGTCACGACGCGGCACTTAGTTCATACAGAATAATCTGGTGGGCGCATGCCCTGGTGAGCCTCGGGTTGATCGCTGCCCTGCCTTTCACGAAATTATTTCACATGCTCGCCTCCCCAACGGCACTGTACATGTCGGCCCTGCCTGAGGAGGCCTTTTTGCCGGAACAGACAGTGAAGGCAGGGCAGGCCCTTTCAAAGCGCGCCCTTGTCTTTCTGGATGCCTGCACGCGTTGCGGCCGCTGCACTGAAGTGTGCCCGTCGGCAGCCTCGGGAGAGGATTTTTCACCCCGCCGGTTTCTCTTATCAGCCAGGAAAAGAGAGGCCGTGAATTACGGAACCCTTCCGGCCGCCTTTCTGTTCGGAAAAAGAGATGTCCCGGCTGAATCGGGAGAGTCCATTTACAACCGGATCTGGAACTGTACGACCTGCGGCGCCTGCGCGGATGCGTGCCCTGCAGGAATCTCCACAATCGAGGTAATAAACTGCATAAGGTCGGAGGCGATAGAAGACGGAACGGATGTGCCGCAGCTTCTTGCAAAGACCCTTGAAAGTCTGACAAAACATGACAATCCCTGGGGGGCGCACAGGAAGAAACGCTTTGAGTGGTCACAGGGCCTGTCGGTTCCATCCATTTCTGGTGCGAACCCGCCTGACGGGTTGTGCTATTTTGCGGGCTGTACCACCTCATTTGATACGCGCGCCCAGATGATCGCGCGCTCATTCGTGTCTATCCTCGATCAGGCGGGGGTAAATTTTTTCTGTATCGGCAAGGATGAGCCATGCTGCGGTGACATAGCCAGGAGGGTTGGAGAAGAGGGCCTTTTCCAATTCCAGATGGAGAACTGTGTCGAATTGTTTGAAAGATGGGATATCAGGGATCTGGTGACATCTTCCCCTCACTGTTTTAATAGCTTTAAAAACGATTACCCCCTTTACATGAGCCGTGACGACTCTCAAAAGGCCGGTTCCTTCAGGGTACGTCACTATACCCAGCTGCTTAAAGAGCTGCTGGAGCAAGGTAAAATCAGGTTCGAAAGATCCATCCCAAGCAGGGTCACCTTTCATGACCCATGCTATCTTGGAAGATATAACAACCTGTTCGATGCGCCGCGTGAGATCATTTCCGCGATACCTGGGGTCGAGATGGTCGAAATGGAACATTACGGAGCAGACAGCCTTTGCTGCGGAGGCGGAGGGGGCAGGATGTGGCAGGAGGATATGACATGCAAGGTCACAATCTCAGAGCGGAGGATAGCAGAGGCGGATGCGGCAGGTGCACAAATGGTCATAACGGCCTGTCCCCTTTGTCTCATCACGCTTGAAGATGCCGTAAAGACGGCAGGGCTTGAACAGACCCTGAGGGTTCTTGATCTGAATGAACTAATACTGCTGGCCATGGGCAAAAGGGAAAAATAAAGGGGCGAATATTATGACCGACACTATTGTTTGCATAAAACAGGTGGCCGAGGTTGAAGATGCGGATATCGTTTTAAACGACGATAAAACCGGAGTCCTCAAGGATGATCTGGTAATGGGCATTAACGAGTGGGACAGCTACGCACTTGAGGAGGCAATAAGGATAAAGGAGTCATCCGGAGGAAAGGTGGTTGCACTGAGCCTTGGGGACGAAGATTGTCAGGATATCCTCAGAAGGGCCCTTGCAATGGGCGCTGATGAGGTTGTCCATATAGACAAAAACGGTTTTGAGGGATCGGATGCCGTGGGTGTGGCAAGGGGGCTGGCATCGGTCATCGGAAAGCGCCACTTTGATCTTCTGCTTACCGGGGTGCAGGGCTCGGATGACGGATGGGGACAGGTGGGGATAATCCTGGCGGAAATTCTTGATCTTCCATTTGCCTCCCTCGTTGTAAGGCTTGAAAATCATGAAGATCATCTCACCGTGTACCGGGAACTGGAGTCAAACACGCAGCAGATAGTGGAATTGCCCCTGCCGGGGGTCGTGACCATACAGACCGGCATTAACATCCCTCGCTATGTATCGATTATGGGAATAAGAAGGACCCGGAACCTTCCAATCGCTGGGACAGGGGCCGGGCAACTGGGGCTTATGAACTCGGAGATAGGGACCGAGGGGTCTTGTGTTGAGTCAAGACAGCTCTTTATCCCGAGTGACGAGGCAAACGCGGAGATGCTGGAGGGGACCCTGAGCGAGGTCTGCGAAAAGGCCCTCAGTATAATAAGGGAAAAGGGGGGAACAGATTAGATGAAAGACATACTTGTCCTTGCCGAGCATATGAGAGGCGGGTTGCGGGAGATAACCTATGAACTGCTTGATGCCGCGAATCAGCTGGCCGGGGAAAACGGTCTTTTGTCAACCGCGCTGCTGCTCTGCGGAAATGCCCAGGGGATGCCGGACGATCTTGGCCCCTTCTGCGATAAGGTGCTTGTCATGGAGCACCCTGAACTGGAAAACTACAATGCGGACCCCTATTGTAAAGCCCTTGAGCGGGTCATTTCTCTGAAAAGGCCTTTTCTCACCCTGATCGGTCATACCGCAAACGGCATGGATCTCATCCCTTCCATTTCATACCGGCTCGGTATTCCGGCCGTGACCGATTGTCTGGAAATAGTGCTGAAAGGGGATAGGCTCGAATGCATGAGACAGATATATGGAGGGAAAATCTTTGAGAGGATTCGTCTTAAAAATTCGGATCAATACATGCTGAGTCTAAGGCCGGGCGCTTCCGCAGGCAGGGGATTAGCAGGGAAGGAGGCTGAGCTTGAACATGTTCCGCCTCCCGACTGGGGTGGCCTCAGAGGCAGAAGGTTTATCTCCCTTTATGAGCCGGAGATCGATGACGTGGATATATCAACGGCCGATGTTCTTGTCTCGGTGGGCCGCGGCATAGGAAAGCCTGAAAATATTGGGGTCGTAAAAGATCTTGTTGAAGCCCTGGGCGCTGTTCTTTCCTGTTCAAGGCCGGTTGCGGACAAGGGGTGGCTGCCCAAAAGCAGGCAGGTGGGGACATCCGGAAAGACAGTAAAACCGAAGGTATATGTCGCCCTCGGTATCAGCGGCGCATATCAGCATCAGGAAGGCATGAAAAATGCCGGAACCATCATCGCCGTTAACAAGGATCCACGGGCTCCGATATTCAAATTCGCCCACTACGGGATTGTTGCCGACATCATGAAAGCGGTCCCGCTGCTCAAGGAACTGCTGGATAAAAATTAGCCGGAGGCGGGACCTTTTTCAATTTACAGAAAACCACCGTTAATCTATACTTTTTTAGGTTTCACTATTTACCCTTTTTATCCCTGCCAAGAGGAAATCTCCTATGATACCTTTGACCAATCTCTTTAAATACTGGACTTTTCAGGTTTTTTCACCAGGGACGATTCTCAGGGAAAAGTATGAGGCCTTTAAGGCCCTGTTGAGGCATGATAAACGGGCCCATGAGCTCATGGCCGAGCTTGAGGAGATACATCACGACCGGATAAAGGTGGATTTCAGGGTAATCGAAGACAAGTATGCGGAGTTCGCCAGATCCGTGTCAGGGATGGTGGAGATGCTCTCAGTGATGCGACCCTCCCAGTATCTCAGCCTGAGAGACTATTTCAAGAAATTCGATTTCTATATCAAGTTTATGCTGGCCCCTCCGGACTATGACTTTGCTCCTCCCTTTTCAATGGGGCTAAAGGATATATCAGAAAAGGACAAAGATGTCGTGGGAGGCAAGGCCTATAACCTGTCGGCCATAGGCAGGGACCTCGATATTGCCGTCCCCAGAGGGTTTGTGGTAACGACCAATGCATTTTACTATTTCATCGAATATAACAACCTGAGAAGGCTGATAGATGACAGGCTCAAGGGCCTGGATATCTCCTCTTCCTCCTCCATTGATTCCGTCTCGAAAGAACTGAGTGAAGCGATCACGAGCGCCCGGATGCCTCCTGATATTGAAGTGGCGATATCGGAGTCTTTCCGTACTGTTTTTGGAAGTGAAAATGAGACCCTGGGTTTTGCCGTAAGAAGCAGTGCGGTAGGAGAGGACGGCAAGGCATCATTTGCCGGTCAGTACAGGACCGTTTTAAACGTGAGTCATGACGGGATAGTGGATGCCTATAAAAAGGTAATCGCAAGCAAATATGGCCAGCAGGCCCTTTATTACAGAGTAAATTACGGACTGTCTGATCTTGAAACGCCCATGGCGGTGTTAGTCCTTGAAATGATAGAGGCGTCATCCAGCGGCGTTATCTACACCAGGGACTTTGAAGACCCTGAAACGAGTAACATTGTTATACATTCGATATGGGGTTTAGGAGAGCTCCTGGTAGGCGGAGACCTGTCACCGGATATCATAAAGGTGAAAAAGGGTGAGAAACCGGAGATCAGGGAAAGAAACATAGGCAGCAAGCAATCGGTTATGCCCTATTCGGCGGACAATTCCACCGAGATTTTCCAGCTTAATGAGCAATTACGTGGGGTCAGCTCCCTTGTCGATGCCTCAGCCCTGAAGCTGGGTGAATGGGGGAGTATCCTGGAAAAATATTTCGGGGAGCCCCAGGATATAGAGTGGTGCGGTGACACAAAGGGTCATCTGTATATCGTCCAGTCAAGGCCTCTCAGATGGGAGGATGAAGGCGGGGATTCAATCCGTCAGGAACCGGTCGTCATAGAGGAGGCTCCGATCATCTCAGGCGGGGAAAGGGCCTCCGGCGGTGCCGGGGCAGGAAAGGTGTTCAAGATCGAACAGGAATCCGATCTGCTTGACTTTCCTCAGGGCGGGGTGTTGGTGGCAAAAAACGCCTCCCCCACATATGTGAAGATCATGGACAGACTGAGTGCGGTTGTAACCGACACGGGCAGCAGGGCGGGTCATTTTTCCTCCGTGGCAAGGGAATTCGGTGTGCCGGCCCTGGTAAACATGAAGACGGCGACCGGGAGTCTTTCCCCGGGGCAGGAGGTTACGGTTGATGCGGATGTAAGGGCCGTATACAATGGAATTATCGAACCATTGATCGAGAAGGCCCGTTCCAGAAAAAATCTTATCTCGGACAGCCCGTTTGCAAGAAAACTTGAATACATTATGAGTTTTATTTCACCTCTGAGGCTCGTTGATCCCCTCTCCGATATCTTCGTCCCTGAGGGAGTCAGGTCTCTGCACGATATATTGCGGTTCTGTCACGAGAAGGCAGTTGAGGTGATGTTCCACCTTGGCGACAGAAAGCTCGGGAGAAAGGGGGGGGCAAAAAAACTTGTTTCAGATATCCCCATGCTGTTTTATGTGCTTGACGTGGGAGAGGGAATAAGTGAAGGGGCCGCAACCGGTAACACGGTCAGGATCGAAGACATCGTAAGCATACCCATGACGCAGGTCTTTAAGGGATTGAATCATCCGGATATCCACTGGTCTCATTTCACGCATTTTGACTGGGCCGAATATGACAGGATCGTAATGAGCGGAGGTATCGTAAGCGCGGATTCCGCGATGTTTGCCAGCTATGCGGTGGTGTCTAAGGAATACTTCAACCTCAATCTGCGCTTCGGTTATCATTTCGTGATCATAGACAGCATGTGCGGAGAAGATGCCTCTGGCAACTATATCCTCTTCAGATTCTCAGGCGGGGGGGCTGATATGGAAAAAAGGACCTTGAGGGCGATGTTTCTAAAGGGGGTCCTGGAGAGACTCGGATTCGAGGTTGAAAAGAAATCGGATCTGATAGACGGTCAGCTGAACGGCAGGGAAAAAGATGAAATGGAACATATCCTTGACATTATAGGCAGGCTTCTGGGGGCAACGAGACTCATGGATATGTATCTGAAGGATATCGATATGGCAAAGGATTATGTGGATGAGTTCATGCAGGGAAGGTACCGCTTTGAATCGGTACAGGAGGATGCCGAGGGATGAGGCGATCATAAGTTGTCAAAACTGATTTTGAAACCCGGTTATAAACATCAGCCTAATTCTGGGCATGAGAAAACAATATGTCAGGTTATGATCTTACATGGGTTACAAAGGATCTGGCTGTGGGTTATGCGCCGATGTCCTATGCCGACCTTGAGGATATAAGGGCAGAGGGTGTAGATGCCATAGTAAACCTCTGCGCCGAATTCTGCGACCTTCATGAAATTGAGGAAAAAAGCGGTTTTGAGGTCTATTATCTGCCCATACCGGATGAGTGCGCTCCCGATATGGAGGAGATAGAAAAGGCGCTTGACTGGCTTGACGAGGCCATCTATGTGGGCAAGAAAGTGCTTGTTCACTGCCGGTTCGGCATAGGCAGAACAGGTACGTTTGTCACTTCATATCTGATAAGAAAGGGGCTGGGCCTGAAGGTGGCTTCGAAAAGGCTGAAACATACCCGTTCAGCTCCGTCAAGCTACAGCCAGTGGAAACTCCTCAGGGCATATGGAAAAAAATCGGGCAGACTGAAGATAAGAGAGCCTTCTCTTGAAAGCAACAATGTAGTTGATCTGGGGGATTATTTTTCAGAATATGAGGCCCTTGTAAAAAAGATCGAAGAGGAGATAAAGGGTTTCGAAGATTCAAACGGTGCATTTCAAAGATGCGGTCTGGACAGGGATGATTGCTGTTACAGATACTTCGAACTTCCGTTCATAGAAGTCATATACATACACAACAAGATGAACCGCGCCCTTACGAGCGGGCAGCGCAAACTGCTTATCCAGAGGACGGTTGAGGTCAGAAAAAAGGCCAGGTCACTCAGGGGCCGTATAACCTACAAAGGGGATGATCCTTTAAAGAGAAAGTTGGCGAAAAACATTGTCTACGGCCAGGAAAAGATCCTTTGTCCTCTCAGCAGGGATTCCAGGTGTACACTTTTTGAATTCAGGCCTATAGGTTGCAGGCTGCACGGTCTGAAAGAGGGAGTGGTTGACAGAATGGAGGTGAAAAAGACCCTCTTTGAGATTTCAAGGCATGTCTTTTTTGCCTTCTGCGGGGTATTCCTGGAAGAGGGGACTTTCAATTTTACACCGGCGGATACTGTTTCGGGCCGCTTTATACAGAAATATTTTTATTATCTCGCCTCTATCGCTGAAGATTAAAGGCCTTGTGAAAGGTCCAGTTGCCGTTCAAGTGGTTCACGGCATTTGAGCCTTTTACTGTAAGGGGTGAATTCTGAATTCTATGGATGCGCAAGGATCGGACGGGTGTATTACTCCTGCAGGCCTTTAATTTATCCCGCAATTATTGTCGCGTGTTATTTCCAAGTACCTTTTCGACCTTTTCTTCAAGCTCATCCTTGTCGATCGGTTTCACACAGTAATCCACGGCACCAAGTTTTTGGGATTCCCTTGCCGTTTCAAGAGTCGGATAACCGGTAAGCATAAGTGCCTTGGTAGCGGGTGAGGCCTTTCTGATCTCTTCCAGCACCTCGATGCCCGTCATTTTTTTCAGCTTTATATCCAGTATGGCAAGATCCGGTTTGTTTGATTTTACATAATCGAGGGCCTCTTCCTCCTCGGTGAACGCTATGACTTCGTAGCCCTTCTTTTCCAATATCTTCTTTACAAGTATCCCTGCATCCATTACATCATCAAGCACAATTACCTTGGACATATACTACTCCTTGGGGGTGTTTTCCGGGTTCTCATCAGAAAAGGGAAGCCTTATGATAAAAAGGGTTCCTTTTGCCTCAAGATCCTCTTCTCCTCCCCTTGACCATGGAGGACTCTGAACTTCGATCCTTCCGCCTAATTCCTGTATTATGCTGAATGAAACCGACAGGCCCAGACCGGTACCGCTGCCTACCGATTTGGTGGTAAAGAAGGGGTCAAAAATTCGATCAAGAATGTCGGGAGATATCCCAGCTCCCGTATCTGATACGCTGATTTCAACCTCTTTATTATCCCTTCTTATTTCGGTCCCTACGGTTATGGCGCCTTTCCCGTCAATGGCATCCCGCGCGTTGCTCAAAAGATTCATGAGGACCTGTTTCAATTTGTCCCTGTCAGCCCTTATAAAAATCTCCTCACGGCTGTAGCGCTTTTTTACGACAACGTTTTCCTGATCAAACAGGTGCTCAACAACGGAAACCACCTCTTCTATCGTCTGATTGAGATCTATCAGGGCGAGATTGCTCTCGGTCTGGCGGGAAAATCTGAGCAGGTCCGCAACAATCTTTCTGCAGATCTTGGCCTGATTTTCAATAACCTCAAGCCCCTCGTATATCGTGTCCCTTTTCCCGGCTTCTTCCTTAAGAAGCTGTGAATAACCGAGTATGATACCCAGAGGCGTGTTTATTTCATGCGCAATACCGGCCGCAAGCGGTCCCATGGATTCCAGCTTCTGCAACTGTACGAGTCTGGATTTAAGGAGTTTGAATTCAGTGATGTCTCTCAGCCGCCATAAGACTGCCGCCGCGCCCTCTTTGGTTTCATAAACAGGCCTTCCGAGAATATGCCACGATCTTTTATTGCCGGAGATTTCGAGTTCTTCTTCATCCTCTGCGGGCAGGCCGGTATCTAAAACCTTTCTGCTTTCTCTTTCAACCTTTTCAGCGAGCTTTTCCGGTATAAGCTTCTCCAGTGTCTTATCAAGGGCATCTTCCCGTTGTATGGAAAAAAAACCGCGGAAGGCCTCATTTGCATATCTACAGGATAACTGCTTATCAAGTATCAAAAAAAGATCATCAGAGTCATTGAGCAGGCTCCCTAAAAGCGGATCTTTTTTTTCAATCCCGGTAAAGGGGTTTTTATCCCCTTTTGTCATTTTTACCTTCTGATCTTTCATGGTCCTTATGATAAAGGCGCGATAAGACTCTGTTCGGTAAAACGGCCTTTTTAATGATGGCGGCTTCGTAAAAAGACCGGTTGCCACGCCATGGCGGGATAATTTCCGCCATGCCGGTCAAATTTTTTCAAGAATGCATCAAAAGTAGTTTCCAGAGGATATGTCATTACGATTTATCCATCAAGAAAATTTGCCTTTTTAATGGCTTAATCGAATCGGCCTGTTATCCTTTTTTGCTTGAAATCTTAAATGTATTATTTATATATTTCATTAAATAATCAATCTCAAATCATGAAAATTGTTTCAGGAACCTCAACCTAGAGCGAAGACCTTGCCTTGATATTTATTCGGTGTCTCTGTCTCAAGGGAGGGCCGCAGTCAAAATGAGACGGCGCCCATCCGGAAACCGAATCAAGGGCACTGATAAGTTTCCGGATGGAAACGAGATGAGACGCGAGTTGCGTTTGTTTCATTATTGAAAACCCGGTTGTATGAGCCGGACCGGGGAAAATGGTACGACTTCTTTGTTTTGGGGGCTCAAAAGCCCGGCACCTTTTACTTGACCGGGCGATTACAGGCATATGATAAGGTCGGGTGAATCTGTTGACCGATAAAAAAGCCGTTTTAGGACCTGATAAAGAAAGGTACACTGCCAATCGCATAATCCGTGGCGATCAGGCCTCGGTGCCCCTGAATGCGGCGATCGTAGGCGGCGGGAAGGCTTGCTACAACCTTTTGAATATACTTGATAAAGATCGCCTTTCCGTGCTCAATATGAAGATCCTCGGGGTGGCTGACGTTGATTCGGAGGCGCCCGGTCTTGCGTACGCACGTGAGATGGGCCTTTTTACCACTTCCGATTTTGAAGAACTCTTCGGACTGGAGGGCCTTAATCTGCTGATAGAGCTTACCGGGTCGACAAAGATAAGGGAAGCCCTGATACGCAAGAAACCTATAGAGATATCCTCCATAGACCATCGAGGGGCCAGGCTTCTGTGGGATCTAATACAGATAGAGATCGAAAAGACCGAACTCCAGAAGGAACGACTCAGGGCCGAAAAGAAGAGAAAGGATCACATCCAGGTGATACTGGATTCTCTCCCCTATCGCATCATGGTGGTAAATCTCGATATGACCATTGATACGGTTAACAGGACCTTCCTGCAGGGATTCGGGTTCAAGAGAAGTGAAGTGATAGGGGAAAAGTGCCACCAAATAAGATACGGAAAAAGCAGCCCTTGCAGCGAAACAGGCACTGCATGTATCCTGCAACATGGTATTGAGGAATTAAAAAGGCAGGGGCTTTTCAGCACTATGAAGGAGTATAGGGACAGGGAGGGAAAGACAAGATTCGACGTTATTACCATTGCACCTATCTTTGATGATGATGGTAATATCGTTCAGATCCTGGAGACATCAAGGGATGTCACGGGAAGGATCAAGACCATGACCGGGACCGGTCAATAACGGAAACTTGATTCGTTTTAGCCTTAATACCATGCAGTTTGCCGAAGGGGGGTGTATTCCGGAAAGGGGGTGAAAAGGGTTTAAATCGTAAGGTCTTCTGTTTTCTTCACAATCTTATCCTGTATTAAAAATTGAACTAGGAGAGTTGAAAATGAAAAAGATACTGCTTTTTTCTTTTGCTTTGATTTTTGCGTTAAGCGGGATTTCTCTTGCAGGCACGGACTACAAATACCCTGTTAAGGCTTGCCATGACGGCGGTGACATCACCCCGGCCAAGGCCCATGAAATGGTTTCAAAGGATCAGGCTCATACCTTCATAGTTGATTGCAGGACAAGGGCTGAGTATGAATTCGTGGGTCATCCTGAGGGCGCTTATAATATCCCTCTTCAATTTTTGACCAACAAACTGGGGAAAAAGGGCTATGACAAGGTAGCAAACGAAAACTTCGGAAAGGATCTTCTTTCCCGTTTCAACCCGAAGACCGATACCCTTATCTTTATGTGCCGGAGCGGTAAAAGAAGTTGCATGAGCTGTTGCGAGGCCGCAAAGGCAGGGTTTTCAGCCGACAAGCTCTTTAATATGATGGGCGGATTTGAAGGAGACAAGGTTTCATATAAAGGAAGCGCCTATCATGGTAAGAGAAAGGTCGGGGGATGGCGAAATGAAGGCCTTCCCTGGAGTTACCATATGGATGCAAAGCTTGCCTATCAACCGGCTGCAAAATAGACGCACCCTGTAATCATTTTTGATGCATTCGCAAAAAGTCAAAATTGAGACGGCACAGTAGAAAGTTCAAATGCAAGGCTTGCAAATCTTGAGGAATGAGGAGTACATATAGTACGCCGCAATGATGAAAGATGAAGCATAACGCAGCAGTTGGACTTTCTACTGTGCCGTCATTTTTGAAAGGTCTGTTATCTCTGCGATGGCGGGCCTTTCAATTTTTCATGATCTCCTTGTCTTCTTCAAGCGCCCCTCAAGCCGGCCGCTTTTTCCGCCGTAATGTCTTCGCAGATTTAAACGGTAAATCCTCAGCCCGTTAGCCCCGGATCCGCATAAAGGCCTATGATCAGATTTCAGATAATTTAGGTCCGTCTGAGGTTGAACCTGCCTTAAACCCGTTGACATGAAGTGACCTTTCGGCTAACAGATGGAACCGGTAAGGCATTTCAACAGCAAAGGGAGAAATAAAATGGCCAATATTGTCGTTGTCGGGACCCAGTGGGGCGATGAGGGAAAGGGCAAGGTAGTGGATCTTTTGACCGCAAAATGCGACCTGGTTGTCAGATTTCAGGGCGGTAATAATGCGGGTCACACACTCGTGGTTGAAGGGAAACAATTTATTTTCCACATAATTCCTTCAGGGATACTCTATCAGCATAAAAAATGCCTTGTAGGAAACGGTGTTGTTGTCGATCCCGATACTCTGCTTGAGGAGATAAGAGGCCTCAATGACGCAGGTATCGAGGTTTCCCCCGACAGGCTTTCCTTGAGTGAGAGGGCCCACATCATTATGCCGTATCATATGGCCCTTGATCTGGCCAGAGAAAGGGTAAAGGGAAGCGGAAAAATCGGTACCACAGGACGCGGAATCGGTCCCTGCTATGAAGACAAGGTCGCCAGGACAGGCATAAGGGCAATAGATTTGACGGAGCCTGATACGCTTGAGGAAAAACTGAGGACAAATCTTAAGGAAAAGAATTTCCTTCTCACTGAATTTTTCGGGGCAGAGGCGATAGAGGTTGAACCTGTTCTGGAAAAATACCTCAAGATGGGTGAAGAACTGAAGCCATATATCACAGACATCTCCATTGAAATCGATGATGCTATAAACTCCGGTAAACAGGTCCTGTTCGAGGGGGCACAGGGGACACATCTGGATATCGATCATGGTACCTATCCTTTTGTCACATCTTCCAATCCTGTTTCTGGCAGTGCATGCACCGGAGCCGGGATCGGACCAACCAGGCTCGACAAGGTGATAGGAATTGTAAAGGCCTATACCACCCGCGTTGGGGAAGGTCCCTTTTTAACGGAGCTTAACGACAAGGTCGGCAATTACATACAGGAAAAGGGGAGGGAATTCGGGGCAACCACGGGAAGAAAGCGGCGCTGCGGATGGCTTGATTTCGTGGTCATTAAGGATTCGGTTCGTCTGAACGGGTTGACAGGCCTTGCCATTACCAAACTTGATATCCTTGCCGGCATTGAAAAATTAAAGGTATGTGTCGGCTATGACTGCGATGGCGAAATGATAAAACAGAGGCCCACCAGCTTGAAAAGGCTCGCTTTGTGCAAACCGGTATACAGGGAGATGGAAGGGTGGAATGAGGATATAAGCGGTGTGAGAAAGCTGGAAGATCTGCCTCTCAACGCCAGACGATATCTCGAGACAATTGAAATGACAACCGGGGTCCCTCTCTCCATAGTCTCCGTAGGACCTGGAAGAGAGGAGAGTATAATAATAGAAGGCATGTCCTGATATAAAAGGATTGTTCCTTTTTTAGACTATGGTCCTCAGGAGCATTTCCTGTTGAAGTAGTGTTTCACGAGGACCGGCCTGCTTTACTGAAATCTGGTGAAAATGTCTAACTTCGACAAGATCTACGATGTTATAGTGGTGGGAGCCGGCCATGCCGGCTGCGAGGCCGCCCTGGCCTCCGCCAGGATGGGCCACCCGACTCTCCTTTTGACCATAAATCTGGACAATACAGCCGCCATGAGCTGCAACCCCGCCATAGGCGGGCTTGCAAAGGGTCACCTGGTAAAAGAAATCGACGCCCTGGGCGGAGAAATGGCCAAAAACGCCGATCACACGGGCATTCAGTTCAGGCGGCTCAATACCAGAAAGGGACTGGCTGTTCAGGGTTCAAGGTCTCAAAACGACATGGATCTGTATCGAAGGAGGATGAAATCGGTCCTGGAATCGCAGCCGAATCTCGACATTCGCCAGGCAATGGTTGAAAGGCTTCTGATCAAAGATGACACGGTCCGCGGGGTTGAAAATCAGTTCCATGAAAAATTTCCGGGCAAGACCGTTATCCTTACCGCGGGCACATTCCTGCGGGGGCTGATCCATGTCGGCCTTGATAATTTTCCCGCAGGCCGTCTTGGGGATCCTCCGGCATTGGGATTATCCCGGCAGTTGAATGACCTGGGATTTGATCTGGGAAGACTCAAGACAGGCACAACACCGAGACTGAACGGGAGAACGATCGATTTTAAAGGCCTTACAGAACAGAAAGGAGACAGGGATCCAAGGCCCTTTTCCTTTTCAACAGAAAAACTCCCCTTGCCGCAGGTCTCCTGTTTTATAACCTACACGAATGAGAAGACGCATGAAATAATAAGGGAAGGCCTGAATCGTTCCCCGCTTTTCAGCGGCGTGATCGAGGGAACCGGTGCCAGGTATTGCCCGTCCATAGAAGACAAGATAGTAAGGTTTAAGGAAAAAAGCAGGCACCAGGTCTTTCTGGAACCTGAGGGCCTTGATACGGTTGAGATTTATCCGAACGGTATCCCGACAAGCCTGCCCATGGATATACAGATAAGGATGGTGCGCTCGATTCAAGGTCTTGAAAAGGCGGAAATCCTGAGGCCCGGATATGCAATCGAATACGACTATATCGACCCTATTCAGCTCAAACCCACCCAGGAAACAAAGCTTATAGGAGGGCTGTATCATGCAGGACAGATAAACGGCACCTCCGGATATGAAGAGGCGGCCGCTCAGGGTCTTCTGGCCTCTATAAACGCAGTATTGAAGATCCGCGGAGAACAACCCCTCATCCTCAAGAGGTCGGAGGCGTATGCAGGCGTCCTGATTGATGACCTTGTCACAAAAGGTACCAGGGAACCCTACCGGATGTTTACCTCCAGGGCGGAGCACCGGCTTCTTCTGCGCGAGGATAATGCGGATTTCAGACTGAGGGATCTGGGCCGCAGACTGGGCCTGGTATCGGATGATGTTTATGAGGATTTCCGCAGGAAGCGGGCCCTGGTGGATGAGCTTCTTGAACGCCTTGAAAGGGTCGTAATAAGGCCTGATACCTCTGTGAACGAAAGGCTGGCAGCCATCGGCACGGTAGAGGTGAAAAACACCCTTTCCCTGGCTCAACTCCTGAAGAGGACCGACATATTCTTTGAAGACCTGATCGGTTTTGATCCGGGATTGTCTGAAACGAGAAAAGATGTCTCCCTTGAGGTTGAGACCCGGATAAAGTATGAAGGCTACATCGACAGGCAGGAAAGACAGGTCGAAAAGATGGCCCGTATAGAGGCGGTAAATATTCCGCAGGATACGGATTACCAGGTAATCCACGGTCTTACCTCGGAAGTGAGAGAAAAACTGGGGAGAGTCAGACCCGTTTCGCTTGGACAGGCCTCACGAATATCAGGCATAACACCTGCCGCCATAATGGCGATACAGATCCATCTCAAAAGGGCCAGGTCGGAGCAGGCCGCCTCAGGGGATATTTGAGCAACCCGGTTTTTTTCCTTTGATCCTCTGGACATTTTTTAACCGACATTGTAAAAATTAAACGGCATTTGCCCTGTGTGTCCTCTGTAACCGGTAAATGAGTGCGCCTTTGTCACATCGCAGTTTGTCTCATTGTAGAAGATACGGTTTTTGGTGCAGGGTTGGGAAAAATGGTGTGGCCTTAATTGATCGGGAATAGTGCCTGAAGTTGTGGAGTCGCTTCACTGCGTTATCTTTAAAAAGAGCAATCTCCCTTTACTTTAGGTATCCCGGGCATTTGGCTAACTTTAGCCATTCTGAAACCGGGCATATATGGGTTATTCCAATGGAGGGGTGAATGAAAGCCGACATAAGCAAAGACCAGTGGGTCTGGGTGGTCATACAGGATCCGGGAGAAAAGGAGCTTTTTCTTGGCCAGCATGATGAGGAGAAGGGGATATCCTATATCCCGATCTTTCTTGAAAAAGAGGCGGCCGGCAAGGGTATCAATTTCCTGGCCAAAGAAGAGGGACATAAGTATGAAATTCAGGCCATACAATACGGGCATCTGTTAACGGATGCCGTAAAGGCGGGCTTTAACATCCTGTTGATGGATGATTCCGGAAACCGGGTCGAAATATAGCAACCAAGGCCCGGACAAAAATTATCGTGTGTCTTTTTCGACTTTTTCTTTTTTTAAAGGAGAGAGAAATGGGCTGGTTCATCGGCAACTTTTCATCATCCATAGGCAAAAAGCAGGTTATGGCCTTGACGGGCTTTCTTTTTTGTTCTTTTGTGGCGGTGCACCTTTTCGGAAATTTGAGCATATACGGAGGAAAGGAATTTTTCGGCTCCTATGCCGAGCACCTTCACTCCCTGGGAGTGCTTATAAATCTTGCGGAACTGGGCCTTTTGATCTCCGCTCTCTTCCATGTCGCACTTGCAGCGCTTCTCTATTTTGAAAACCTGCGTGCCAGACCGACCCGGTATGTAATGAAAAAAAATGCGGGCGGCCGCACGTTGAGTTCCTCGCTCATGCCCTATACGGGAGCCTATCTCATCTTTTTCGTATTGATACATCTTCTGACATTCCATTTTGTCGAGCATACCCCGGAAAACGTCTACGACCTTGTGAAGGATGTGTTTTCCAGCCTTGGCTACGTCGGATTCTATATCTTTTCCATGGTGGTGGTCGCGATTCATGTAAAGCATGGCTTCTGGAGCGCGTTTCAGACCGTGGGGGCCAATCACGGCAAGTATATGCCGTTCATAAGGTTCGCAGGCCTTGCGCTTAGCCTGCTCATCGGTGTCGGCTTTTCTTCAATTCCTTTATTTGTTTTTTCAAGGGGGTAAGGAGATCTATGCAACTTGATTCAAAGGTGCCTGGCGGTCCGTTGGAGGAAAAGTGGGACAAACACCGCTTCGAGCTAAAGCTTGTTAATCCCGCCAACAAGAGGAAATTCGAGGTAATCGTGGTCGGGACCGGGCTGGCAGGTGCATCAGCGGCCGCCAGTCTGGCTGAGCTGGGTTACAAGGTAAAGGTCTTCTGCATCCAGGATACCCCAAGGCGTGCCCACAGTATCGCAGCGCAGGGGGGGATAAACGCCGCGAAAAATTATCCCGGTGACGGCGACAGTATCTGGAGATTGTTTTACGATACCGTAAAAGGGGGCGATTTCCGGGCAAGGGAGGCAAATGTCTATCGTCTTGCCCAGATAAGTAACCACATTATCGATCAATGCGTTGCCCAGGGGGTTCCATTTGCAAGGGAATACGGAGGGCTTCTTGCGAACCGGTCTTTTGGCGGAGCCCAGGTGTCAAGGACATTTTATGCCAGAGGTCAGACAGGACAGCAGTTATTGATCGGGGCCTACAGCGCGCTCATGAGGCAGGCGGCAAGCGGCAGGCTGGAGATATTCCCCCGCCGTGAAATGATGGATCTTGTGACAAAGGAGGGCAGGGCAAGGGGGATCGTGGTAAGGAATCTTATCTCGGGCCGGCTTGAAAGCTATTCGGCCCATGCCGTGATACTGGCAACCGGTGGATACGGCAATGCATATTTTTTATCGACAAACGGCATGAGCTCAAATGTAAGCGCCATATGGCGGGCTCATAAGAGGGGCGCCCTGTTCGCAAATCCTTCATTTGTCCAAATTCACCCGACCTGCATCCCGGTTCATGGAGAATATCAGTCAAAGCTGACTCTTATGAGTGAGAGTCTGAGAAACGACGCCAGGGTCTGGGTTCCGAAAAAAAAGGGTGATTCCAGACCTCCCGGTGAGATACCTGAATCGGAAAGGGATTACTATCTTGAAAGGAGATACCCAAGTTTCGGAAACCTTGTCCCACGGGACGTGGCATCAAGAAATGCCAAGCAGCAGTGTGACGAGGGAAGGGGTGTAGGCCCGACAGGATATGCCGTCTATCTCGATCTTAGAGATGCCATAGAAAGGGACGGCAGCGATGTGATCAAAAAGAAATATGGCAACCTTTTCCAGATGTACGAAAGAATTACGGGCGAGGACCCCTATAACACCCCCATGATGATTTATCCCGCGGTTCATTACGTCATGGGAGGGCTGTGGGTGGATTATAATCTGATGAGCACCATCCCTGGCCTTTTTGTCCTGGGGGAGGCCAATTTTTCAGACCATGGCTCAAACCGCCTGGGGGCGAGCGCACTGATGCAGGGCCTGGCGGACGGATATTTTATTATCCCCTATACCTTGGGGGGGTATCTTGCCGGGACCGAATTTGCAAGCCTGGATGAAAACGACAGCGCCTTTAGAGATTCGGTGAATTCGGCATCTGAAGATATCAAGCGGCTTCTGTCGATCGACGGGAAAAGAACAGTGGATGATTTTCACAGGAAACTGGGGAAGATCCTCTGGGAACGGTGCGGCATGGCAAGGGATCAGGCCGGCATGCTGGAGGCAAAGGGCATTATCCCTGAACTGAGAGAGGAGTTCTGGGAAAACGTTACCATCCCGGGCAGTTCCGGCGAATTGAATCAGACCCTGGAAAGGGCGATCAGGGTGGCTGATTTTCTTGAATTCGGGGAACTTCTTGTTGAAGACGCCCTGTCACGAGAGGAATCCTGTGGATGCCATTTCAATGTCGCCTGCCAGACGGAAGACCATGAGGCGCTAAGAAATGATGAAACCGGTTGCTATGTTTCCGCCTGGGAGTTCAGAGGTGTGGGCAAAACCCCCGTTCTTCATAAAGAACCTCTTTCCTTTGAATTTGTCGAACTCACACAGAGGAGCTATAAATGAGCGAAACCATCAATTTGACTCTCAAGGTATGGCGGCAAAAGGGACCAGAGGAAAAGGGAGGCATCAGGACATACGAGGCAAGGGATATCTCAACGGACATGTCTTTTCTGGAGATGATCGATGTGGTCAATGAACGGCTTGTACTTGAGGGGATAGAGCCGATAGCCTTTGATCATGACTGTCGCGAGGGTATCTGCGGGATGTGTGGGGCGGTTGTGAACGGCATAGCTCATGGACCGCAAAAGGGAACTACCCTGTGCCAGTTGCACATGAGGCACTTCCAAGATGGCGACACAATCGTAATCGAGCCGTTCAGGGCGCGTGCCTTCAGGTTGATAAAGGATCTTGTGGTTGACCGAAGCGCCTTTGACAAGATCATTCAGGCAGGCGGCTATGTGTCCGTAAATACCGGCCAGGCACAGGAAGCCAATACTATCCCTATTGCGCCTGACAAGGTGGAGCTTGCCATGGACGCGGCAGCCTGCATAGGATGCGGCGCATGTGTCGCAGCCTGCCCTAACGCTTCAGCCATGCTGTTTACAGGCACGAAGATTTCACATCTGGCCTTGTTGCCTCAGGGAAAGGCCGAGGCATCGGCACGCGCCCTGTCCATGCTCAAGACCATGGATGAGATGGGGTTCGGCAACTGCAGCAATGAAACGGAGTGTGAGGCCGTATGCCCGAAGGAGATTTCCATCACGAATATCGCGCGATTCAACCGTGAGTTCTTAAAGGCTGCCATTGTTTCCTCAGAGAAATAGGGTGATCAGTTTATATTAAAAGACTGTAGGAAGCGCGGAAAATGAATATTAAGCAGATAATGAGGAACGTGCCGAAATGCCAGGATGATCGGATTGTTAAAGGACGTAATCCTTTGCGATACTTATAAAAAAGGGGTTTGGGGAGGACATTTTTTTCTTGACACCTCAATGCAATTTGTCTATAGAGCTGCTTCAAAAGCAGTTGATTCTTACACGCATCCAAACCAATTTTTGAGTCTTTCTTATTCTATTGACCGGCGATTTTCCGAAATGGAAGAGATGCTTTGCCATCCCGGAAGTTGACTTAAGGATAATGTCTAAGGAAGGCTTCTGGTTAGACCCTCAATATCTCCGCCTTAAGATAGATCGGGGCCTCAGTAGTTTTTTTTATTTTCGTGTTTAAGATTTCATCTTGAAAATTTCTTTTCAAAATGCAATTCATTGATCCTGTGATCTTTATGTGAGCCGATGCCCCAATACAGCAAAATGGACTTAAAAACATATCTGGAACAAAATAGTGAAGCCATTGTAAAAAAGTGGCGTGATGCGGTCGTTGATTCCTACCCAGGCGATTCTCGAAGGTTTTTGAGAAAGGAAAAGGATCAATTCGCAAATCCGGTCGGGCATATAATTACCAAGGACCTTGAAAGCCTGGTAAAAAGTCTGTCAGGGGATGAAACAATAGAAAACGCCTCCTTATGCCTTGAAAATATAATAAGGGTGAGAGCGGTTCAGGATTTCAAGCCTTCCGATGCGGTTGGATTTGTCATGGCCTTGAAGAGGATACTGAGGGAGTCCTTAAGGGAAAAAGGCATGGGTCAAGGAGATGATTCCGAGATCCGTAAAGTCGAGGAAAGTATAGACCGGATGGCCCTTTTGGCTTTTGATATCTATTCGCAGTGCCGTCAGAAGATATTCGATATCCGCGTGAAGGAGGTCAAAAACCAGCTGGGAAAATTGCTGGAGCGTTCCAATTTGACATTTGAAATCCCCGAGGATTAGATTTTTTAAGGGGTGACAACAAAGACAGTGCTATTTTAAGAGAGGTAGTGGTTTATGAATTTCATACTGGGCATCCTCATTTCAGGCTTTGCAGTTACCTTGGTAGTCTTGATTCCATGGATCGGAGTGGCTGCTTTTGATCTGCGCACCTTTTTTGGGATCATAATACCTTATGTCGCCATGGCGACTTTTTTTATCGGGATAATCTACAGGGTTGTGGGGTGGGCCAGGTCTCCCGTGCCTTTCAGGATACCAACTACCGCAGGCCAGCAGTGGTCCTTCCCATGGATCAAGCCAAATCCGATTGACAACCCGAAAGGCGGGGGCGCCGCCCTGGTCAGGATGGTTTTTGAGGTACTCACTTTCAGGTCTCTATTCAGAAACACCAGACTGGAGTATCGAAGGGACGATGACGGGACACCCAGGGTCAACTACGAGTGGGAACTCTGGTTGTGGATTTCCGCGCTTGCCTTTCACTATTCGTTTTTTGTGATTTTTGTGAGGCATTTCAGGTTTTTCACCGAACCTGTGCCATGGTTTGTTCATCTTCTGGAGAACCTCGACGGTTTCATGCAGCTCGGCTCTCTTCCCCTAAACGGTCTAGGGGTCCCTGGCATATACCTTACGGACGGAATTCTGCTGGCTGCGGTGACATACCTTTTTGTAAGAAGGATCTATGTCGCTCAGACACGTTATATCTCTCTGCCTGCGGATTATTTCCCGCTTTTTCTGATACTGGCCCTCGGGTTGAGCGGGGTATTGATGAGATATTTTATCAGGGTGGATATCACCGCGGTAAAGGAACTGGCAGTCGGCCTCTTTAAATTTAGCCCAAAGGCGCCTGAAGGAATAGGCGTGATATTTTATATCCATCTGTTTATAATAAGCGTCCTTATCGCATATTTTCCGTTCAGCAAACTTATGCACTTCGCGGGAGTTTTCCTAAGTCCTACCAGAAATCTTGCCAATAACAACCGTTTTGTAAGACATTCAAATCCCTGGGATTATCCTGTTGAAACGCATACCTATGAGGAATATGAGGATGAATTCAGGGGCCCCATGGTTGAGGCGGGCCTGCCCGTTGAAAAAGGGCTTGAGTCAACAGAAGAAAACGGAGAAAAGGAGTAGAAATGGCAGATACACCGAAACCGGAAGAGACCGCCAAGATTGATCATTCCACTCCTCTTGGAAGGGGTTGGATGGAGACACCGGCGGAAATCAAACCGGGTATTTATTGCTATGCCTCGAAGCCTAAGAGCCTTGATTATGTGGGTATGCCAAACCCCAGGGAATGGAATCCCCTTGAGGAAGACTGGAAGCTGCCGGAGGATTGGGAAGAGACGATTCATAAAGGATTTGAGGACCGGCTGGGTAAGTTTCGCACCCTGAAGCTTTTCATGGATATTTGTGTGCGTTGCGGGGCCTGTGCCGATAAGTGCCACTTTTTTATAGGTTCCGGTGACCCAAAGAATATGCCTGTGCTGAGGGCGGAGCTGATAAGGTCGGTCTACAGGAAAAAGTTCACCGCCAGCGGAAAACTCCTCGGGAAGTTGGCAGGTGCCAGGGATCTCACGGAGGATGTGCTCAAGGAATGGTGGTATTACCTTTATCAGTGTACGGAATGCCGGAGGTGCTCTCTATTCTGCCCTTACGGCATCGACACGGCGGAGGTCACCATCCTGGGGAGGGAGCTTACCAACCTTATAGGACTGAATACCGACTGGATCGCGGCACCTGTTGCAAACTGCTACCGTACAGGTAATCATCTGGGCATACAGCCTCATGCCTACAAGGATATGCTTGACTTTTTTACCGATGAGATAGAGGACATCACAGGCCTGAGGATGGAGCCGGATTTTAACAGAAAGGGAGCTGAGATCCTTTTTATAACGCCGTCCGGCGATGTATTTGCCGACCCGGGTACATATACCTGCATGGGCTATATGATGCTTTTCTATTATCTCAAGAGCATGGGCCTTGATATAACCTGGAGCACCTACGCTTCAGAGGGGGGGAATTTCGGATATTTCACTTCCCATGAAATGGCCAAAAGGCTGAATGCGAAGATGTATGCCGAGGCCAAAAGACTCGGGGTAAAATGGATACTGGGGGGTGAGTGCGGCCACATGTGGAGGGTTATAAACCAGTATATGGATACCTTTAACGGGCCGGCCGAATTTCTTGAAGAGCCCGTTTCTCCGATCACGGGAACCAAGTTCGAAAATGCATCACAAACCAAGATGGTCCATATCATTGAATTTACCGCCGATCTGATCAAAAACAACAAACTGAAGCTGGACCCAAGCAGAAATGACCATCTGAAGGTGACGTTTCACGATTCCTGCAACCCGGCAAGGGGGATGGGGATATTGGAAGAACCGAGATACGTGATCAAAAACGTCTGTAATAATTTCTACGAGATGCCGATAAACACGATAAGGGAGCAGACCTTCTGCTGCGGCAGCGGTGCCGGACTCAACGCCGGGGAAAATCTGGAACTGCGGATGAGAGGAGGGCTTCCCAGGGCCAATGCCGTAAAATATGTCCATGAGAAACATGGCGTTAACATGTTGTCCTGCATATGCGCCATTGACAGGGCCGTGTTCCCCAACCTTATGGAATACTGGGTCCCGGAGGTTGACGTCACAGGTGTCCACGAAATGGTCGGCAATGCCCTCGTATTTGAGGGGGAAAAGAAAAGGACTACCGATCTGAGAGGCGAAACCCTTCCTGGAATGGAGGATGAAGAAGATGTATGATGGAGGTAAGATTGTTGCCGGGCTCGTGATAGGAGTGGGCCTGCTGATGTTCCCTTTCTTCTACAATGCGGGAAGGGCAGCCAAGGCGCCCGATCCCGTGCTTACGCCGAAGGCCAAAGAGGCCAAGGAATGCGTTGCCCCTACTCCCTATATGAAGGCCTACCACATGCAGCTTCTGGATGAATGGCGACACGAGGTCGTTCGTGATGGCGAAAGGTATTATACGACCGGGAAGAGGGGGGATAAGAGATTCGACAGAAAGCTGATGGATATGGGCAGGCATTTCGCGGCCGGTGTGGGCGAGGATGATCAGATCGAAAGCGGCAAGGTATATTATAAAAGCCTTCAGGTGACATGCCTTGACTGCCATTCCAACAAGTCCAAGTTCTGCGATCAGTGCCACAATTATATGGGTGTCGCGCCCTATTGTTGGGATTGCCATATCGAGCCGAAGGAGAAAGAATAATGGCCATAGACAGAAGGAAATTTCTGAAAATAGCCGGGCTTTCCACGCTTTTTGGTATGAGTGCGAAAGCGGCTGTTGATATATTCGCCCCAGGGGAAATTGAAGCCGCATTGCCCCCTCTGACTGAGGGCAAAAGGTGGGCCATGGTAGTTGATATGACAAAGATTAACGATGAGATAATGGAAAGCTGTGTCAAGGCCTGCCATCAGGAACATAATGTCCCCGATTTCGGGGATCCCAAAGTGGAAATCAAGTGGCTCTGGGAAGAGACCTATGAACACACCTTTCCCGGCCAGAAACATGATTACATAGGAGAGAAATACAAACACAGGAATTTCCTGCTGATGTGCAATCACTGTTCCAACCCGCCCTGCTGCAGGGTCTGCCCGACGAAATCAACCTGGCAGAGGGAGGACGGCATAGTAATGATGGACCAGCACCGCTGCATAGGATGCAGGTTCTGTATGGCGGCCTGTCCTTTCGGGGCGAGGAGTTTCAACTGGGGAGACCCGAGAAAGGCTCCCAAGGAACTCAATGACGGGTTCCCGGTCAATCTGGAGTATCCGACCAGGTCCAAGGGTGTGGTGGAAAAATGTACCTTCTGCGCGGAAAGGCTTGCAAAGGGCCTGCTGCCCGCCTGTGTGGAGGCGGCCAACAAGATTGAGGAGGGATCCCTTGTCTTCGGAGACCTGGAGGATCCCGACTCAGAGGTCAGGGAAGTACTAAGAAATCACTATACAATCAGACGTAAACCTGAACTCGGATCAAACCCGAACGTCTACTATATCGTGTGAGGTTGTTATGCTTGACAGGGCTTTAAGCGGCAGTCAGAAATATTGGGGGTGGTTGGCCTTTTTATTCGTCCTTATGGCGGTAGGCTTTTTTTGTTATCTTTATCAGTTCAAAATGGGCCTCAAAGTCACGGGCATGAGCAGGGACGTATCCTGGGGTTTCTATATCGCCCAGTTCACATACCTGGTCGGTGTTGCGGCCGGTGGGGTCATGGTCGTGCTTCCCTGCTATATGCATGATTACAAGGCCTTTGGAAGGATTACCATCTTGGGTGAATTCCTTGCCGTGGCCGCTGTTACAATGTGTCTGCTCTTCATATTCGTAGACCTGGGAAATCCGGTCAGGATTATGAATGTCATCATGTACCCTTCACCCAATTCAATCCTTTTCTGGGACATGATCGTCCTCAACGGATATCTTTTCCTCAATATTATCATAGGCTGGAACGTGCTGAGCGCTGAAAGAAAAGGGGTGCATTATCAGGGCTGGGTTAAGACCCTGATTTATATCTCCATACCTTGGGCCTTCAGTATCCATACGGTAACGGCATTTCTCTACGCGGGACTTCCCGGAAGGCACTACTGGCTGACGGCCATAATGGCCGCCCGGTTTCTGGCCTCGGCATTCGCCGCCGGTCCGGCGCTGCTTATAATACTCTGTCTGATCGTGCGAAAGCTCACCAAGTTTGATCCGGGAAAGGAACAGATCAGGACCCTTTCCGGTATCGTGGCCTACGCGTTCATCCTGAATGTCTTTTTTCTGCTTTTGGAGGTTTTTACAGCTTTCTACAGCCAGATTCCGGGTCATATGCACTCATTCGTTTATCTGTTCGTGGGTCTTGAGGGTCATGGGAAACTGGTTCCCTGGATGTGGGCTTCCGTGCTGTTCGCGGTGGTGGCACTTATACTGCTGATCGTACCTGGCACCAGAAGAAAGCTGGATACCCTGCTTATCGGGTGCATAGCGGTATTCCTTTCAACATTGATAGACAAGGGGCTGGGGCTTGTCGTAGGCGGTTTTGTCCCCAATCCATTTGACAGGGTATTTGAATACTGGCCAACCGCAATTGAGCTCTTAATCGCTCTGGGCGTGTGGGCGACAGGTTTCTTTGTGCTAACCATCCTCTATAAGATAGCGGTTTCGGTTAAAGAAGAGGTGGGTGCGTAGAGTTAACGGATGAAATTGCCTGTTTTTCATGTTTTACAGGCCTTTGCGTTTAAGATAAAAATGCTTGACAGGGCTATTCAGGCTCTGCTAAATATCGCGCTGCCCGGCTTTTTAAATACAGAAGCCGATTGCCCGCGATATGTAGTTAAAATATGATTCAGTTATCTGGGTCTTATAGATGGGTGGTAAAAAATATATCTATAAATGAGGAGGGTCATACAAATGGGTTACGAAGTAGTCGTTGATCATGACAAATGTGAAGGATGTGAAGAATGCGTAGAGGTTTGCCCTGTAGACGTCTATGAAATGCAAGATGGAAAGTCAGTACCTGTAAATGCTGAAGAGTGCCTGGGATGTGAAAGCTGCATAGAGGTATGTGACGCAGAGGCAATTACCGTTACAGAGGTCTAGACACGTATCGCTCATTATAACGCAAAAAAGCGCCTTCTTTTAAAAGTGAAGGCGCTTTTTTTGTACCTTAATTTAAACTGGCAAAATTCTGGAAGTCCTATTTCTTGTTTCTCTTGTGACAGAAGTTGCAGGAGCCCATCTTTTTGTCCATTTTTCCCGCCTTTACCAGATCGCGGTGGCATTTCCTGCAATTGTCATGGTATGCATCCTCAAGACCGCCTTTTTTCAGTTCCGCCTTGTGGCATTCGTTGCATTTTTTGACCTGATCACACTCCTTCCAGATATTTTTGCCATCCTTGTATTCGTGGTGGCATTCGGTGCATCCGATCTTGTATTCTTCGCTGTGTTTCTTGTGATGAAAATCGGCAGGCCCGAACTTGTCATTCTCGTATCCGGGGTTTTCTATCACAATCTCTTCAGGCACCTCGGCTGCTGTAAGGGCTCCAACCGTCAGAAACATGACACAGGCAAAAGATGCCGCGGCTAAGGTTATAAACTTTTTCCTGATAGGCATTTCCGTCCTCCTTTCGAATAAAATTCAGCAAAAATCAAATTATAGCAAAAAAGGTCATTTTTTACGGATACCAGCATAAACTATAGAAAAAACGGGCTTCCAAAGTCAAGGGAATTGAAATGGTTTTTCCGATTATCATGCCTGGTTTATCATCGACATTATCTGGCATTGGTCGAATCCCTTGAGTCTGACCGCCCCTGATCTGCATGAGGACACACAAAGGCCGCACCCCTTGCATAGTACCGGGTTTATTTCAGCGGTGCCCTCAAGATGGCCGTTTTCTATCAAGGCGGGGGCGGAATAAGGGCATATGTCAGCGCATACCCCGCAACCGCTGCATCTAACAGCGTCAACTTCAGCCACGATTCCGCTGGCCATGATGCTGTCCTTGGCGAGCAGTGAGCCCGCCCGGGAGGCGGCTGAGAGTGCATGAGCCACAGATTCGTCTATTGATTTGGGATAGTGGCACATGCCGCAGAGAAACACCCCGTCTGTGGCGCATTCGGAAGGTCCAAGCTTCGCGTGTCGTTCAATGAAAAATCCGTCTTCATTTAAGGGGGCCTTGAAGAATCTTGCGATTTTCTCGTTACCCCTAGGGGCAATCGCCGATGCCAGGCAGAGAATATCCGCATCCAGGGAGATGCCCTCCTTTAGTATTTGATCAAAAAATTCGATACGAAGGGAGTCAGGCCCTTTAAATACACGTGGTTTAGCGGCCAGGGTATAGGGTATGAAAATTATTCCCTTGAGCCTTGCCTCTCTGTATAGATATTCCCGTTCTCCATATGTCCTTATATCCCTGAAAAAAATAAAGATATCCATGTCAGGATTAATCTCCTTGAGTTTGAGTGCCGTCTTGATGGAATGCGTACAACAAACCCTGGAGCAATAAGGCCTTGCAGGTTCGCGGGAACCCACGCACTGAATAAAGGCCATGGTCTTCAGATTACCGATGGTGCTGTCTTGACTGATTATCATCCGGTCGAACTCGAGATGTGTCATTACCCGGTGGTCTTCGCCGTAAAGGTACTCGGAGGGTCGGGTCTCCTCGGCTCCGGTTGCCAGAATAGCTACGCCGTGATCTATGGTTTCCAACCCCCCCTTTTTTTCAAGGGTGGTGGTAAAATTACCTACAAACCCCTCGACCTTCGAGATAGTTGATTCCAGATGGATGCGTATGTTTCTGTCCGACTCTACTTGAGATATCATACCTTCCAGCCCCTGCCTGATATCTTCTCCCTGCCATGTGGTCAAAAGGCCCCTGGCCTGTCCTCCCAGTTGCGGCAGCCTTTCCACAATATTAACACTGTAACCCTGGGAGGATAGATTCCTGGCCGCGGCCATGCCAGCCACTCCACCTCCTACTATAAGGACGTCCTTGTTTATCCGTATCTTCGTCTCCTCAAGGGGCTCCAGAAGCGCAACCTTTGAAACGGCCATTCTAACGAGGTCCTTGGCCTTTTCAGTCGCAGCCTCAGGGTCATCCCGGTGGACCCATGAATCCTGATTGCGTATGTTTGCCATTTCAAATAGATAACGGTTGAGGCCCGCTTCAATAAGGGTATCCTGAAACAGGGCCTCGTGGGTCTTTGGAGTGCACGCTGCAACAACGATGCGGTTGAGGGCATTTTCACTTATCTCCCGGGCCATCGTCTCCTGAGTATCCTGAGAGCAGGTATAGAGGTTGTCTGTTACATATTCCACAAAAGGGAGTGCCTTTGCATATTCCCTGACCTTCGGGACATCTACCACCCCTCCGATATTTATGCCGCATTGACAGACAAATACCCCGATTCGAGGCCGTTGTCCCCCGACCTGCCTCTCTACGGGGGGCCTTTTTCCCCTTGTGAGGGTCCCTCTGGCCTCCATAAGCAGGGCGCTTGCCTCTGCTGCTGCGGATCCGGCCTCTATTACGGACTGCGGTATATCCTTGGGACCACAAAAGGTCCCGCAGGCATATATGCCGTCGGCAGATGTCGAAACCGGATGAAATGCCCCGGTTTTACAGAATTTACCCTCTGTCAGATCGATATCCAGCCTTTTTGCGAGATCCAAGGTTTCAGAAGATGTCTCAAGCCCTACCGATAGTATGACCATGTCGAAATCTTCCTGTGCGGCCCTTTCATCTTCACCGGTATAGGAGACAGTGATCTGCCGGCTTTTGTCCAGAACCTCCACGGCCGGAGCCCTTGAGCGGATGAAACGGATTTTGTGCCTTTCCCTGGCCTCCTCGTAATATTTCTCGAAATCCTTTCCATGGGTTCTCATATCCATGAAAAAAATAGTGCATTCAAGATGTTTCCCCGCATGCTCCCTGGCGATGACGGCCTGCTTCATCGCGTACATGCAGCAGACGGATGAGCAGAATCCATTGGCTAAGGCATGAGAGTCCCTTGAACCTACGCACTGTATCCATGCTATCTTATCCGGTTCTTTACTGTCGGAAGGTCTTATAAGATGCCCCATCGTAGGGCCTGAGGCGGACAGTATCCTCTCAAATTCCAGGGATGTCATTATATCCCGACTCTTACCATAGCTGTAGGCGCTCAATTTTAGAGGATCAAACACGTCTGATCCGGGCGCAAGTATAAGCGCGCCGACATCAAGCTCTATGGACCGGGGAAGTTGTGAATGCGTTTCAAGGGTTACCGCCCCAGCCTTGCAAGCCTCGACACATTGAAAACATTCCGAGCAGATTCCGCAGGAGATACATCTTTCAGCCTCGGCATGAGCCTGCTCCTCTGATAGGCCCAACTGAACTTCCTTGAAATTTTCCACCCTTTCAAAAGGGTCAAGCCTCGGCATGGCGACCCTTTTTTTAATCCTGTGGACATCAAGATCTATATCTTTAGCCGGGTCCCACAATTTATCACGGCCCTCAAACAGGTTTTGTCCATGTATATACCTGTCAATCGATATGGCTGCCTGTTTTCCCGCCTCAATAGCCTCTACGACGGTCGCGGGACCCGTAACCGCGTCTCCTCCCGCAAAGATGTCGGGATCATCGCTTTGAAGCGTGATCTTATCTACTTTCAAGGTCCCCCATTCGGTGAGATTGCAGGCGCACTCTGGTCCGAGACAGGACCAATCCGCTTCCTGCCCTATCGCCTGTATTACGCTGTCCACCTCAATAGTAAATTCCGAGCCCTCAACAGGAACGGGGCGCCTTCGCCCGCTTGAATCAGGTTCACCCAATTCCATCTTTACGCATTTGACGGCCTTTACTCTCCCTGCTTCTCCAATAAAGCGGACCGGATTTGTAAGGGTGTGAATCTCTATACCTTCTTCATTGCATTCTTCGATTTCCTCCTGGTTCGCCGGCATTTCTTCAAGGCCTCTGCGATATATTATGAAGGCATTTCCGGATCCCGTCCTTCGAGCGGAACGAACAGCGTCCATTGCAACATTGCCTCCTCCCACGACTGCGACCCTGTCGCCCAGAAAGGGCTTTTCCCCCAGATTGATATGTCTAAGGAATTCCACTCCGGAGAAGACACCTTTCAGGTCCTCCCCCTCGATATTGAGGTTTTTGCATGCCTGAGAGCCGATACCGAGAAAGATGGCCTCATAGCCTTTATCACGAAGCCTCCGGATAGACAGGTCCTTTCCCACATCCACTCCTGTTTCAATCTTTACGCCCATATTCGTGATAATCCGGATCTCGGCGTCTATGATGTTTCTGGGGAGGCGGTAGTCAGGAATGCCGAATGTGAGCATGCCTCCGGGGATCGGGAGTTTTTCAAATATGGTCGTCTCATATCCCCTTTTTTTGAGAAAGTAGGCACACGACAGCCCCGCAGGTCCGCTTCCTATTATGGCGACCCTGTGTCCATTCGGCTCTGAAACATCAGGCAGATAAATCTGCGCCGAGTTAAGATCCAGGTCGGCCACATAGCGTTTTAGAAAATTGATGGCCACTGGTTGATCCAGTTTTCCCCGAGTGCAAACAGATTCGCACGGATGATGGCATACCCTCCCGCACACTGCGGGAAGAGGGTTTTCCTCCTTTATCAATCTCAGCGCGTCCATGAATCTTCCCTGAGCAATAAGGGCGATATAGCCTTGAACACTTATATGCGCCGGGCATGCGGCCCTGCATGGGGCGGTGCCGCTTTTGGAAATCGCAAAGGAACTCGGGATTGCCTGGGCGTATCTCTTATAGACCGCCTTTCTCTTTGTCATTCCCAGTTCGTATTCAGAGGGAAGAGAAACAGGACATACCTCAATGCAATCGCCGCAGGAGGTGCACTTTGCCGGGTCTATGAACCTGGGATGCTGAGTCAGACTAACGTGAAAATTTCCTTTTTCACCCTCGACCCTTTCCAGGCGGGCGGATGTGATCAGATTTATGTTCATGTGCCGGCCGACCTCGACCAGTTTGGGTGAAATAATTCACATTGCACAATCATTGGTAGGAAATGTCTTGTCAAGTTCGCTCATTACCCCGCCGATAGCCGAATCCCTCTCAATCAGATGGACATAATAGCCTGATTCAGCCAGATCAAGGGCTGCCTGCATTCCGGCAATTCCTCCTCCAACGACCAGTATCGATCCATTCACTTTCTGTTTCATCTGGATTCTCCTCTGAAATAAGTGGCTTCACCTTGAGCAGGCCGCTAGTGTGATTGCGGTGCTTTGCTGTAAACCCACTCTTGATCCGATCCCGGGACGAACTCCGGTGCTTCATTATATGAAGGTGTTTCTGGAATCTTCACCGGCCGCTCATCTGCACCTTGGTCGAGCGGTAGCGGTTTATGCAAACACCGGGCACCCTGTTTTCTATTGATTAGTGGCTATATTATAATTATAATATAGTTATTGGGCAATGATTTTATATTAAAATGAGGGGCCTAATGGGCGAAGCAGCGCACAGAAAGATAGATACTCAGTTTATAAAGGAGCTTGCCGAGCTTCCTGGCGGTAATAAGATCAGGGCCTGCTTTACCTGTCGCACCTGCACGGCCAGCTGTCCCGTAAACGAGGTGAACGAGGCTTTCAATCCTCTTAGGATAATACGAAAGACACTCTACGGTTTTAAAAAAGAGGTGCTTTCAGAGGGTTTTATCTGGTTATGTACAAGCTGCTACGCTTGCCAGGAGCGGTGCCCTCAGGGTGTGAATATCGCCGATTTTATGACCCTGCTAAAGAACATGGCGGTTGAAGAAGGTTTTATGCCTCAGGGAATCAGGGCGCAGAGGGATCTTGTCAAGGGGCAAGGCAGGATATATCCTATTGATGATTTTGATAACAAAAAGAGGGTAAAGGCGGAGTTGCCCGAGCTTCCGACAGGCTGCGGCGCGGTTAAGAAACTTTTTCCCCATGAGACGGGGAATTAGTATTTAGAAGGGGTATGAGCGGCCTCTTCGTTGACAAACTATCCGGAACATGATTTTCAGATCGGGGTTGAATCAGATAAATGGAGTATGCCTTTTTTCTGGGATGTACCATCCCTGCAAGAGCAAGAAACTATGAGATGTCCGCCAGGAGGATATGTGACCTCCTTGGTATCAGACTCGTTAACATAAAGGAATTCATGTGCTGCGGTTTCCCTATAAGGGCCAGTGACATGGCCGCCTCTGAAGTCATGGCGGCGTACAATATGTGCCTTGCCCAGGATATGAATCTGGAGATACTGACGTTATGCAGCTCTTGCGCCTCGGCTTTAACCGAAGCAGGGCAAAGAATTGAAAATGACCCTGTCTTAAGACGAAAGGTCAATGAACATCTTGGAGGGGCCGGCCTTAAATACAGGGGAGGAGCCAAGGTCAGGCATCTAGCAAGGGTACTGTATGAGAATTTTGATGAAAATGCTATTCGTAAATACCTGAAAAGAGATCTGGGTGACCTGAAGATCGCAGTTCACTATGGCTGTCACTATCTAAAACCATCAGAAATTTATGAGGGTTTTGATGATGTGGAGGATCCTGTTTCAATAGAAAGACTAGTTGAATATACCGGTGCGCAAGTTGTAGACTATAAAAACAAAAAGAAGTGCTGCGGCGGCCCGGTACTCCCAGTTGATGAAGAAGTCGCCCTTTCAGTGGCAAAGGAAAAACTGGACAATGTCAAAGATGCGGGGGCAGACGCTCTTTGCCTCGTGTGCCCCTTCTGTTCGGTAATGTACGATGGAAATCAGAAAGGAATAGAGGCCGGCAGCGGCGAAAGCTATAACATTCCGGTACTCTATCTTACCCAGGTATTGGGCATTGCAATGGGTTTTGACAGGAAGGAGCTCGGCCTCAACATGAACGTTGTGAAGACAAAGAAACTCCTTTGCAGATATTTCGATTGATTCCAATTTTGAGGAGGGCCGATCGTTTTGCAATCGGAAAGATTTATCAAAGTCGGCTAATTCGCCCTATGGCCTCATCAAATTTTCCGGCAATGAGCATCTCAAATTCCTTCCCAAAATAGGTCCTGTTGACTTTTAGAAAGGACTTTGTACTTTCCCAGTATTTTGCTATGGCTTTACTGTCATCAAGTTTCAGCAGGAAGTTGTCTATTTCAATTATCTTTTCATTTTTCAATGTTTCCTTCCTCAACTCAAAGAGATCTGTCAACCTGTTTATTTGTTCTCCAGACAGGCCAAGCTCCAGAGATTCTGTCAGAAAGGTTTTTACCAGCCGGTGAAGTTCTATGACATCCGTAATTGATTCCATTTCCCTTTTTGCCCGATCTAAAAGCCTGTCGTTGATTTCAACCATCTTTTTTTCAAAGGCATTTTCAAGTAAAAGTTCATAATCCTCTGTGTGATAGGTATGTTTTCTGAGAGATCTGAGCGTGCGATGAAAATAATTCTTTAACCGCTCCGGATCGTTGATTTTTTCCATGTAGGCGATCTTTTGCGGTATGTTAAACCTGTCCTGAAAATCAACTAAAATAACGTTGTGTCTTTTATCATACCGAAGAATAATTCCCCTTCTCACCTTGAAGAATCTTCGCAGGGAAGAATCGTCATTCCAGAGATTTTCAAGGGCAAGGTCGCTCAGTTCGGCGTTAATCGCTTCGTAACGCCTTTCTATCTTTTTACACATTTCCAGAAAATTGACAAATGTCGGGATATTTTGACTGCAGACCTTGTCCACACCCTTCAGGGCAAGAAGTATGAGTTTAATCTGATTTTCATAGTTAAGGTAGCCACAAACTTTTTCGTACCCGAATATCCTAACCTTATCGTCGGTTAGACAATTTAGAAGAAAATGCCTCTTTTCTTCTTCAAGCTCGTTGAGGGTATTGTAAATCCTGAAGGCCTCAAATAGTTCCTTTTCGAATGTGGAGTAGCCTATATTGGAAAAACTGCGCTTTTTGTATATGAACTTCAGCGGGGTCTTCATGATAAAATCAGCAATTTCGGAAAACTCAATGTAATTAATGCCGCACAGTTTGAAGAAACGTTCCATTGAAAAGATCATTTTGCCTGAAGCGATTATGTCAGCCTGGGAGGGCTTTTTCCATTCAGGTGATTCAAGGAGTTCTGATTCGGAGACCCTCTTTTCAAGCCCTTTTTCCGTGTATAGGTCCAAAGCAAAATAAAGATAGCCTTTTTGTAAAAAAATTCGGCTCAAATGTTCATCAAGATCTGTTTCCTTTTTTATGACCCTGTGACACAGATGCATGAGCGCAAATAATCGCTTTGCAAGATCCTCCATGATCAAGTCCTCTTTTATCGCGGAAAGCATTATAAAAGAGATAAGGAAGAAGGCCTCGCAAAGTTCAATGTCCTCGGGGTCGGTTACTTCGCGGAGCGCGCACTGGCATATCTCTCCCCGTATTATGTGAAGGAGCAGGCTGTGATATCTGACCATGAAAATCAAGGCGTTTCCGCCTACAGGCCCCAGCCCGCATTTTGCTGCAATTTGTTCCTTTTCGATTATTACGGCGCCTGCATGGGCCATGTCAGCCGGGTTTATCGCACGGCTGTATTTTTTTCTCAGGCCTTCAATCCTGCCGATATCCTGATACACTAAGGCTCTGACAAATGCATCAAAAAGCTCCCTGTTATCTCTTAGCTTGGATGTAATGTCTTCCAGTTTTTCTATCTGACTTTCACTAACTCCAACTATTCCGGTTGCCATCGGACCGAATTCTTTTTGGGCGATTTTGTGCAGGAAATGAATGTTCTGGAAAGTTCTTCGCTCTTTATTCACAAGGGCCTGTAGCTTTTTAGTAGAGGTCAATATGTATTCAGTCGGTGAGCCTGTCATATATTTATGCCATCTCAAATCGTATTCTTTCATCGCCATGAATTCGGGAATAATGAATTCCAGCAGGGAAGGCGCCTTTTCATAAAGAAGAGATAGGTTGGAGAATATTTTTTCCGGCACAAAGATAATTTGATATAATATTGATTTTAGTTTGGTTCTTAAGTTCCCCGCTCTTTTGAACCACTGTTTTTGCCTTTTAGGCATCTGAAAATCAAATCTCTTCTGTTCCAGTATCAAAAGATGACTTTGATAGAAACTCTCCAGATCGGGAAAAAGCAGCGCAATGTTTTCGAGCTTTTCAGGCGGAATCGATGGGCTGAGCCAGTCTTCGGATTTGTCCAGTAATGTGTTCAGCCGGTCTATTATTTTTTCCATATCCAGACAATCAATTTCCAGGGCATTTATTTCTTTGTTGAGCCTGAACTGAAAACCCGTTCCAACAATAAATGAAGAACCGTTTTGGAGCAGTTGCTGCCTGAACTGCTCCAGAAAGAGGCGTTCAAGATGCTGGATGCTGATTTCCTCAGCCTCGAATTCAATTTTTGTGATTCTATCATTTATTTCGGATTGTTCGGTTTCCGCAAGAACAGGATTGAAATTAACCACTTCGCAAGGGGCGACATTTATCGCTATCCAAAGCAAGATAAATACATGCTTGCTGTTCATTTTTTCAAATAAGTGCCCTGTACCATGAAATTCCAGAGCAAGAAATTTCCGGTAAAACGTAGGAAACTGAATGGGGTCGGAATGGAGATAGGTCCTTTCAAATCGATCAAGGGTGTTGAGAAGTCTTATTATATTTTCGATTCTTTCGAGGTTAAGTTTATCGTAGTCGGAGAGTGCCTCCTTTTCCATCGCCCCCTTCTCTTTCAATTCGCTCCAGTTGTCAAGAAACTCGAAGTGATTTATCATCATGAGAAGTTTTCTGATAATTTTATTTTGGACGCCTCCGATTGCCGAAGTTTCTTCATCATGAATTCGGTCCCAGTCAAGGTTACAATTGGTAACAACTCTTATGGCGGATTCATATAATCGGAATAGTTCTCCCATTTCTTCCTGTGACAGTTCTGAACCTCTGGCCGCTTCTGTTTCGGCCATCGTCATGAGAAGACAATAGCGAAGAATATTGGTGGCATCCTGGGTGTTGTAGGTCTTTGCGAGATCACAGGCCGCCCCCAGTGCCTTTTCGGACATCTTCCCCGAAATTATGCGACCCATGGGGGTGTGGCCCAATATAATAAGAAAAATTTCCCGTAATTCTCCGTGAGTGAAACCGAAGAAGGGAAGGACCTCGAATTTTTCAAAAATACTGGTCCTTGTTCCCTCAATCATTTCAGGATTAAAGAGAGCTTTTATTCTTTCAAGAAGCCTTACTTTGCTTTTGAGGCTTAAGACATCATCTATTGCATAAAATCTTTGTAATTTATTCTCAAAAGGTTGTCTAATACGATCGATAAAATATTTTGGCAAATTGTGATAATTGCCTTTTTCAAGCCTGTCAAGGGTTTTAAGGGTATCTATGACATATTCAAAGGAGTTTCTGTATTCAGCCAGAAGTTCAAAAGGGCACCCGGTCAATTTGGATTCTACAAGCTCATGAATAATTTCATGCAAAGTTACCTTGAGAGGTTTTTTTCTCCCCAGAAAGGTAAGCATATATTTGGGAGTGTATTCGGAAAAAGAATATTTTTGTTCCCATTCGTCCCTTATGTTTTGGGGAATTACGGGCCTCAGCAATATTTCATTAAAATAGGTGTGAAGAAGCCTTGACCAGTTTTTCTTCTGTTCCCCCAGAAAGGACAAAAGATTCAGTGGGAAATTGAGATATGAAAGCGAATTTAAATCTTCAAGGGTCAGGCCGTTAAGATCTTTTCCTTTTAACAATCGGTCAACTACTTCCTGCTCAATGTAAAAGCCCCCCAGATATTTCTGGAAATCAAAGATATTCACATCCAGGGTATTTTGCTCAAATTTGTACTTAAATTTTGTCCTGAAGATATGAGTAAAGAGGGCGAACTTTTTCTCCTCCTCGACAGAATTAAAGGTCACTCTGGCGGTTTTGTCGCCTTTTGGGGTGTGATGATCTGAAATAATGAATATCTCTCCATCCGGTTGGAGCAGGTTGTAGATTTTCCAGAAAAGATACATCGCATAATGGTTGATTACAGTCGTGGATGGTTTGCGTTGCGAAGGGGTCCTGAAGCGTTCCATGATCATGATTTCAAAAGGGTCGGTGGTAAGGATGGCAAGATCAACTTTATCCTTTTCCGCTCTCAATCTTTCGATCGAGTCTATCAGCAGGAACTGGTGCTCTTTGAAGCGCAGGGAGAGCTCTTGAAGTATTAGATCGTCCTGATGAGATATGACGGCAATTTTCTGCTGTTCTTTGAGATATTTTTTACGGTGGGAAATAATGACTTTGCTGATCTGATCAACCTTGGCCATTATATGTGTGAATGTATTTGATATGAGATGCCTGGGAATCAGATAGTAGATTTTTCCAAGTTTTGAAAATCTTATTAAAAGACCGATTTTTTTAAATATCGTGTTAAGCTCTTTGTAATTTTTTTTCAGTCCTTCCGCATCTTCTGCAGGAATATTGTAGAGCATTCCCAGATCCTTGGGGGAGAGTCTCTCTGATACCTCAAAAAGCCCGAGGCCGTAGGCGTTGCCCCCGAATCGGCTTTGAAGTTGAGAGGGGTGTTTCGATGCCGCTATCGTACCGACCGGGATGTCTGACGGGTCTATGCCGAATTTTTCGAAATTTTCAGGCTTGATGAATGCAAAGGGATCTTGCTGCCAGTAGGTCTTTGACGGGAGAAACGAAAGAAGGTCGGATTCAGACAATTGCTTCCTATTATACCTACAACCAACGTTTCCTGCGTTTGTAGGATTTTACGTCTTTATAAGATTTAAGTTGTCCCGAGGCGGCGGTCCCGAGGTAAAATTCTTTCACATCAGGATTTTCCCTCAAGTCCTCGGCTGTATTTTCCATGACTATTTTGCCGTTTTCCATGACATAGCCGTAGTGAGCGATCTGCAGGGCCATGTTGGCATTTTGCTCCACTACCATTAGCGTTGTTTTCTGTTCCTCGTTGATTCTCCTGATAATTTGAAAAATTTCTTTTACCAAGAGAGGCGCGAGACCCAGGGAAGGTTCATCCAGAAGCAACAGGCTTGGATGGGCCATGAGTGCCCTGCCTATAACCAGCATCTGAAGTTCACCACCACTGCAGTAGCCTGCCATTGCTTTCTTCCTGGCAAGTAAAGCCGGAAAATAATCATATACCATTTCCAGATCTTTTTTAAAAGGTTTACCCCATCTTGTTGCGGTTCCTACCCTGAGGTTTTCTTCAACGGTTAGGTATTTGAATTCCTGCCTTCCTTCCAGTACCTGGATTATCCCTTTTCTGGTAATCTGTTCAGGGGATGAATTTTGAATTGATTTGCCGTCATAATGTATAGACCCCTCGGTTACCTTGCCGTTTTCAGGCTTCAGCAGGCCCGAAATCGCCTTTAGCGTAGTAGTCTTGCCGGCGCCGTTACTGCCGAGCAGTGATACTATTTGGCCTTTTGGTATGGTTAGAGAAACTCCCTTCAGGACCTGTATCACGTCAGAATATACAACGCTTATGTTATTTATGAGCAATCTGATATTATCTTCCATAATCCGGAAACCTCTCAATATGAGAAAGGCCACAGTCTGAAACTTGATCGTACAATCCTCCAGACCTCTGCCAAGCCTTTTGGTTCAAATATAATAAATAAAACAATGGCCAGACCGAAGATGAATTCTCTCAAGGGGGCTATCGTAATAGCAACACCTGAGGAGGCCCCCACATTCATAAGAAATTCAGTAGCCAGACCGAGCAATTCGTTCAAGAGTACTATGAATGATGCGCCGAATACGGCCCCGGGGATACTTCCAAGGCCGCCTATGATTATCATGGCAATGAATTCGATTGAAAGCCAGAGGTTGAAAGGTTCCGGCGTAATACTCATCATGTAATGGGCGTAAAGTGCACCAGCGAATCCGGCATAAAAGGAACTTATTGCAAATGAAATGAGTTTATATCCGAAAACAGGTATTCCCATCCCTTCCGCCGCCCTGTCATTGTCCCTTATAGCTATGAATGCTCTGCCGAAACGAGTCCTTACAATATTTACCGCCATCCATGTCAGGATGACAAAACATATAAATATTACATAAAAAAAACGTTTGTCCGTTCCCAGGTCGAGTCCGAAAAAGTTCACCTCGGACACGATTATTCCCTCGGCTCCACCTGTAAGGCTCTCCCATTGAACGAAGACATATTCGATGATGAACTGACCAGCAAGAGTTGCGATAAGAAGATATAGATGTTTGAGCCTGGCGGAGGGTAGTCCGAATATTATCCCGACAGCAGCGGTAACTAATCCGGCAGCCGGCACCGCTAATATAAAAGGAAATCCTGCTTTCGTAGCAAGGATCGCGCCGGCGTAGGCGCCTACACCGAAAAATGCGCCGTGACCAAGTGAGATTTGTCCTGTGTATCCTATGAGTAGATTCAATCCAATTGCAGAAATAGAGAAAATTCCGATTGTATTTAAGATATATAAGATATACGGGCTGCTGATAAAAGGAATTATACCAAAAAGAGCTACCAAGCCTATGAGTGTCCAAAAACGACCGAAATCCGTTTCAAAAACCGTCAGTTCTTCGCGGTAGGATTCTTTGAAATTTCCGCAAGGGTGTAACTGGAACTTTCGCATCTGATATCTGCCCTCCCTATATAGTCTAGACCCGCTCAATTTCTACAAGGCCAAAAAGTCCATAGGGCTTTATCATAAGTATAAGGACCAAGACAATGTATGGCACGACCTCTCTCAGGGAGGTTGAAATATATCCTCCTGTAAAGGTCTCCAGTAATCCTATTATTACTCCTCCAAGTATGGCTCCCCCGATACTGTCCAGACCGCCGAGAATTACAACGGGAAATACCTTCAGGCCGATTGAACTCAATTCGTGAACGTTTATTCCATTTATGATCCCGAGGACTATGCCGCTTATGGCCGCAACTATAAATGCAATAGCCCATGACAGGGCGAAGACCCTTCTTACATGGACACCGAGAGACAGGGCCGCAGGCTGATTATCGGCAACCGACCTCATGTATATACCCTGAGAGGAGTATTTGAAAAAAAAGCCGAATATGACAAGGAAAATAATCCCGATTATAAATGACGCTACATACACCGAAGGGATTTGGATGTAGCCCATGCTTACGGACAGCCCCTCAGGTAGAAACTTCGGATAATCGTGGATATCCCCTCCAAAGATGAATAGAAGCAGCCCTTTGAACATGATCCCCAGTCCCAGGGTAAGCATTATGACTTCGATCAGATTTTCACCTATCAGGGGCCTGAGAAAAAATTTTTCAACAACAAATCCCAACGCGAACGTGCCGACCAGTGTAAGAGCAAAAGCCAGGATTATCGGAAGGTTAGCCCATGAGGATAAAGCAAGAAAAAGAAATGCGCCGATAGCAAGGAGTTCGCCATGGGCGAGATTAAGGACACTACTGGATTTGAATATCATTACAAACCCCAGTGCCGACAGGGCATAAAGAAAACCCAAAGACAATCCGTTTACAAGCAATTGGAGAAAAAATTCCATTCCCGTCTACTCCTTGTTATTATACTGTCAATATCCTCACGAATGTTTCAATCGTACCGACGTGTCCGTCTCTGTACCTGATCTGGCCTTTTACAGGCAGTTCCTTTTTGTCCGAGTACATCGCCTGTATAAGGTCTTTATACTGCTCAAAGACAAATTTTCTTCTTACTTTTCCTGTCCTTGTCAGTTCTTCGTCATCCGCGTCGAGCAGTTTATATAAGATAATGATCTTGACAAGCTGCATCGGTTTCGGGAGTTGAGTATTAACCTCCTTTGTTTCATCTATGATAAGCCCTTCCACTTGAGTTTGCTGTGATAAATCGGTATAGGTGGTATAGGGTATTTTTCTATCCTCGGCCCAGTTTCCCACATTGCCGAAATCGATATTTATAAAGGCTGTAAGATATGGCTGCCCTTCTCCCCAGACTACCGCCTCTTTGATATAAGGACTGAATTTCAGCCTTGTTTCTATGAAGTCGGGAGAAAACGCTTCCCCCTCCTTCGTCCTTATTATATCTTCTTTTCTCCCGATAATAAGCAGATGCCCGTCTTCGTCAAAATATCCGGCATCTCCGGTATAAAACCATCCATCCCTTAAAGCCTCGGAGGTTGCTGCAGGATTTTCATAGTAACCCACAAAGTTGGATTTGCTTAGAACGATTACTTCCTGATCTTCCAAGATTTTTACTTCAGTTCGCGGAAGCGGCGTTCCCACGGTTTCCGGTTTTACCTCGTCATCCGGCTGCACCTGAAAAATCCCTGCAGATTCGGTTAGTCCGTAACATTGCTTTAAGTTAAGACCGTTCCCCCGGAAAAACCTTATCACGTCGGGACTGATGGGGTGACCGCCTGTATAGGCCGCCCTGAAATTAAAGCAGCCAATCCTGTCCATAAGGGGCCGTGATACGAGCCATTCTGTCATCCAGCTTTTTAATTTGAGGCTGAAAGGCGGGGGTTTTTTCACTGATTCCAGCTCGACAACCTGGGCACCTATTTTTTGAGACACCGCATAGAGTTTCCGTTTTATAAATCCGGCGTCAGCGATCTTCACCCTTATCTTTGAGGCAAGATCCTCCCAGAACCTTGAGGATGTGACTATGACGGTAGGACCGATTTCCCTGAAATCCTCTGTCGCTGTTTCAAAGGTTTCAGGAAAATTCATTATCATACCCCCGCACAGGGTTATCCCCACACCCCATATCTGGTCCACGATCCATGCAGTTGGGGTTATGGAGATCCAATTGTCACCGATGCCTACGGGAGCTGTTTCCAGCCACTTGTGAGACATCTCGGTGAAGTTTTCATAGCTGAGCATGACAAGCTTGGGAAGTCCTGTTGTGCCGGATGTCATAAGCATCAGGGCGATGTCTTCAGGCCTGCCCTCCCACAGTTCCTTGATGAACAGGTCGGGTTGCTCCTTATCCAGTTCCTCTCCAATCTCAAGAAGCTGCCTAAAGCTGATCAACCATGGATCGTCTCCATAGTTTCTCATGCCCGTGGGGTCGATATAAATCAAGCGCTGAATATGAGACAGTTCATCGCGGCGGGAGAGGAGTTTATCCACCTGTTCCTGGTCCTGTGCAAAGGCAAAGCTCGCTTTCATCCTGTTCAATCCGTAGACAAGCTCCTTAGCAACGGCAGAGGTGAACAGGTTTAGTGTCTCGCTGCCTATCGCCTGGGCACCCAACTCACTGAAAAGCCATTCAGGATGGTTATCTACAACCAAACCCACCTTTTGACCTCTCTTGAGTCCAAGTGAAATAAGCCCCAATGCCACACGTCTGGTATAAGTCAGATAGTCTTTCCAGCTGAAGGTCTGCCAGACACCGTAGGCTTTTTCTCTTATGGCGATATTATCGTCACCCAACCTCTCCGCCTGTTTTGCAAGTATCTGCGGAAATGTAAATTTGGTCAGAGAGGATAGGGTTTCAGCATCAATACGATTGATTTTTGCGCTAATTGAATTCATTTTCTATCTGGAGAATTAAAGGTTAGTCAATTTTGGAGGTATCTCCCAGATATGCCTTGATCACCTGGGGGTGGTTTTGTACGAAATCTGGAGAACCTTCAGCGATTTTTACTCCGAAGTCCAAAACTGCAACTCTCTTGGATATGCTCATCACAATAGACATGTCATGTTCTACAAGGAGTATCGTCTGTTTCCACGCCTCATTAAGCTCAAGCAGGAATCGAACCATATCCTCTTTTTCCTCGAGGGTCATCCCCGCGAAGGGTTCATCCAGAACAAGCAGCTTTGGTTCAAGCGCGAGAGCACGTCCGAGTTCAACTCGTTTTCTCATCCCATAGGGAAGCGATCCAACCAAGCTTTTTCTGATTGACTGCATTTCGAGGAAATCGATTAGTTCTTCCAGAACTTCTCTGTGCCGTACTTCCTCGTCTTTGACCTTTTTGGAAAAGATCGACGCCCGCCCAAGATCGTATTTACAGTGAACATGCCTTGCCAGAAGCATGTTGGAAAGAACGGTCATGCCTGGAAACAGTTCAATGTTTTGATAAGTTCTGCCTATGCCTGTTTTGGTAAGATGATGAGTAGATAAGTGAGTGACATCTTCTCCATTGAAAAATATCTGGCCTTCCTGCGGCTTATAATACCCGGTAATACAATTCAGGAGGCTCGTCTTTCCTGCGCCGTTTGGTCCAATCAGAGCTACTAACTCCCCTGAGTGAACAGCCAGGTCGATCTTGTTAAGGGCGGTTATTCCGCCAAACATTAATGTCAGTCTCTTCACCTCCAGTTCCGCCCGTTTTTCTTCGGGTGAAACCGAGGCGAAGATGCTTGGTTCCCCTCGGAAGGCCTTCATTTTAGAATTTTAACCTTTTCTTTTCCCGGTTTCCAGAAGCTGGTGAGAGGTGTAAAAGTCTGATCTTCGTTAATCTTAACAATTCTTGCGGTAAAGGATGCGCTGTGGTCGGTTTCGGTGTAGGTGATGTTTGGTACAAGCCCTCCGAAGCTTTCATCCCTGAATGTTTCAAGGGCCTTATTTATTGTTTCGCTATCTACCTTGCCGAATTTTTCGTGTGCCCTGAGAAAGGCCTTTTCCATTATAGCGGCTATGGTTACACCCTCCCAGTAGGCGGTATCAAATTTTGACACGGTCTTGTATCTTTTCCATAATTCCTGAATCAGCTCCATCCCGGGCGTATTATCGGCGGGAAGACAACCGGGAAACTGCATATGCATGCGGTCCCTTATAGTGCCTTTACCCCTTTTGAAGAAATCGGGGTCAGTGGATGTCCAGGTGCCGAAAAAGGGAACGTCATATTTAGCCCTGTCAGAGGCTTGGAGTGCCATGATAATGGCGGAAGGCAGGCATTGCATAAAAATATACTCTGCTCCGGCATCCTTGAGCTTCAGAAGTTCTGTGTTGAGGTCAAGGGTTTTAGGGGGAAACTGTTCGATGCTTACTATGTTAATCCCGTGGGATCCCGCATATTCCTTGCTGGGGTCGTGGATGGATTTGCCATAGGCGTTATTGTAGGTCAAAAGCCCCACTTTTGGTGGGTTGCTGCCCTTGTGGATATTCTTAATATATTCCAGTACGGCGTAGCAATCCATGACGTAACTTCCGAAAGGCAGATAGGCGTAATTAACCGGAGGTTTTAGGATTCCTTGATAAGTGGAGTAATTTATATTCGGAATTTTGTACTTCTGGATTATGGGTTTGACCATTATTCCCGAGCCTGCGTCCCAGGTGGCTATCATGTCCATGTTGTCCTGAGTACAAAACTTTTTGACATACTTAATTGCTTCAGGGACTTTGTAGGCGTGATCGACGACTGTCAGATCAATCTTCATCCCCGCAATTCCGCCCTTTACATCGTTGACATAGCGAAAATAGTCCTGATGTCCTTTGGCATGGAACTGTCCCCATGTTGAGGCCGGACCGGTTAGATTAATCACTGCACCTACTTTTATGTCTTTCGCAGCGGTTCCGGTAACAGATCCTATAATGACCATCCCTACTACGGCTAACGAGACTGTTGCCAAAATACATAGCTTTCGCATTGCCTCTCCTCCTTTAATAAAGAGTTAATTGCTTTTCCCCGAGGCCTATCTTCATTTATCACCTTCCTTTCCATAGTGGTTTAATTCCGATTGAATCTAGTTCAATATGACATTTTTTGTCAAGAGATATTAAGCTATTTGTCGGCTATTTTTTTTATTTGCTACTAAAAAACCTTGACACATGCCAAATGGGGTGGTAATTCTTTCTTATGAATGAATAGTCATTCATTATTACTTATATTGATAAAATAAAATGAGTAAAAGAAAGAATAACATAAAGTATTTCAAAATAATAGATGCAGCCACTAAGGTTTTCGCAAAAAGAGGCTTTTATCAGGCAAAGATATCGGAGATTGCCAAAGAAGCCGGAATAGCCGATGGGACTGTGTATATTTATTTTGAAAACAAGGATGATATCCTGATTTCCCTGTTTGAGGAACAGATGAAATCTGTTCTGAATAATATGGTTTCCCGGATTTCCGAGGAGGATGACCCTGTTAGGAAGTTTGAGATATTTGCGCTGACCCACCTCAGGTTGATCGAAGAACACAAGGATATGGCTGAGATCATACAGGTCGAATTGAGGCAGAGCAGCAAATTTATGAAAGAGTACCGCAACGAGAAATTCGCCCAGTATCTTGACATAATAGGTGAGATTATACTGGAAGGTCAAAAGGAGGGGACCTTTAAAAGGGATGTCGTTCCCGGTATAGCCAAAAGGGCTTTTTTCGGGGCTCTAGACGAGATGTCACGATTCTGGGTATTGTCAAGCAGAAAACAGTATGATATTAGGACTGCTGCAAGGCAGATAACCAGCTTTTTTTTAGAGGGAATCAGGGCATAGATCATTTGCAGACCAAAGGGTCAATCTGCTCTCTATTTTTTATCGCACCTGCGCGAATTATACTTCTTGAAATAAGCGATCGCCATCTATAATGTCGGTTTGATCCGAACCTAATCCGGTTTTCTATCCTAAAGGTCTGCATGAGAGTCTCCCGTGTTACAGCCGTTTGCCGGCAATGCCCCTTTACATTTTGTAAAAATGATTGACAGTTCTGCCAGATAAATAATGTGTTACGCAGCATTAAATCCTTGAATCTTGGCTGTTCTCTTTAAGATAAAGGCCTTTTTGAATGTTCCATCCTTTGATGGTAAGTTAAAAAGGCAAGATTGAGACGGCACGGTAAGAGGTTCTAATGCAAATATTGAGAGCAATGATAAATAGTTATCCCGCTTCCAGCGGGATTGCTGTGATGAAAGATCAAGCATACCGCTTGAGGCGGGACAGTCGGACTTTTACGAAGCCGTCAGCCTTTGGCATATCATTTGCTGTATAATAGGGATATCAAAGGGGGAAAGGGTTTCTGCTGCAGTAAAAATTAAAACATTTTGACAAGGGGTGCTCTTGGTATTGGCCATTGGTATTTTGGTGGAAATTATGTCGGTGGGCCTGAATTCTTTTGCAATTTTATTGGCTCAATTGAATGTTGACGAAGGTTTTTAGAACTGATGCATGATGAAAGGAGGCTAAAGTGAATATTATTGTATGCTTGAAACAGGTGCCGGATACGGAAACCCAGATCAAAATTGCTTCTGACGGTAAGAGTATCGTTTCAGATGACATAAAATGGGTAATGAACCCGTATGATGAATATGGAGTGGAAGAGGCCCTTCGGCTCAAGGAAAAATTCGGAGGCGAGGTGACGGTTGTAGGTCTGGGTCCGAAGCGGGTTACCGAAACGATCAGGACGGCCCTGGCCATGGGAGCGGACAAGGGGGTTCTGATAAGCGAAGAGGCTCTGGAGGGAAGCGATTCCACTGCTACGGCCAAGGCGATTGGGGCGGCGATAAAAGATCTCGAATATGATCTTATTTTCACAGGTCAGAGAGGCGTGGATGATGATTCTGGTGTTGTGGGAGCGACTATTGCCGAATACTTGGGGATTCCTCAGGCCTCTATAATAACGAAGGTGGAGGTTGCGGAAGACGGTAAGTCAGTAAAGGTAACGAGGCCTGTGGAGGGAGAATCTCTCGTAATCGAATCGAGCCTTCCCTGTGTCATTACTGCGCAGAAGGGACTTAACGAACCGAGGTATGCATCATTGCCCGGCATTATGAAGGCGAAGAAGAAACCACTTGAAGAAAAGACCCTGGCGGATCTCGGATTGGATTCCTCGGAATTTGGTGAAAGCGCGCGCAAGTTGAAAATCCTTGAATTGATACCACCTCCGCAGAGGGAGGCCGGTAAGATCGTGGAGGGTGAGACACCCGAGGAAAAGGCCTCTGAATTGGCGAGATTGCTAAGGGAAGAGGCAAAGGTGATCTAAATGTAGGCGGTGAGGTTAACCCTCAGATATTTCAAGCAGGAATGCGCAGGATCAGCTGAATGAAACCCAATTAATGTCGAGGAGATATACGATATGGCACAGGGAGTTTGGACAGTAGCGGAACAAAGAGACGGAGAGATAAGAAAGCTTACATATGAAATTGTGAGTGAAGGCCGACGTCTGGCAGATGCGATGGGCCAGGAACTGACAGTCCTTTTGCTTGGATCAAACATCAGGGAGAAGGCCTCTGAGTTGGGGAAATACGGGGCAGACAAGGTAATAGTAGCTGATGATCCGAGACTTGAAGTCTATACGACGGATGCATATGTCTCGGTCGTAGCCGAGCTGGCGGAGGCAGGCGAGCCCGCCTTTTTGCTCTTCGGCGCGTCGGTTCAGGGAAAAGACCTGTCGGCAAGAGTGTCCGCAAGGCTGGGAGTGGCAGTGGCACAGGACTGTACCGAGTTTTCAACCGAGGAAGGCAGACTGGTTGCGGTCAGACCTATCTATGCGGGCAAAGCGTATGCAAGGGTTACCTTTGAGAACAGCTGGCCCAACATGGCTACGGCAAGGCCGAATGTGATGAGCATAGGCGAACCCGATACATCAAGGAGCGCTGAAGTAGTTGATGGGAGTTTCAGCCTGGACGACGGTGCGTTAAAGACCAGGGTGGTGGAGCGGCTCAAGGATGAAAGCGGTAAACTGGACCTTACAGAGGCTGACAAGATCGTGTCAGGCGGAAGGGGCATGAAAGGCCCTGAAAACTATGCGATACTTGAAGAACTGGCGGATCAGATAGGCGCCACGGTGGGTGCCTCCCGTTCAGCCGTTGATGCGGGGTGGAGACCTCATTCGGATCAGGTGGGTCAAACAGGCAAGGTGGTTTCACCCAATCTCTATATCGCCTGCGGGATTTCAGGCGCAATTCAGCATCTGGCAGGCATGAGTACTTCCAAGGTAATAGTGGCGATTAACAAGGATCCGGACGCCCCTATCTTCCAGAAGGCCGACTATGGAGTCGTGGGTGATCTTTTTAATGTTGTTCCCGCCCTTAAAGAGGCTATAATCAAGATGCAATGATGAAGGGGAGGGCTTCGATGGTCCAATGTTCCGCCCCTGACCGGTTTATGCCTTGTCATGGGTAGTTGCGGACCGTTTAAGTTGGTCAACCAGCCATAAGGCTTTTGGTGCCGTGCTCATGAGGCCTTTTTGCCCCAAGCGCAGCGATTTACGGATGAGTCAATAATATCGAGCAACTTCTATAAAAGGCCCGGCCGCCCGTTATGAATCAATGCGGGCTGCAGGGCTTTTCTTTTTTCAGCGTGATTTTTGGGCCTTATCTTGCCTTTTGAGGGCATTTCTCCTTTAGCTGGAGATCGTACCGGTATTTTGTTAATATTATGCGGCATTATTTGATTGACAAAACAGAAGATTTTTATAGGATTGCACCTGTTATCCCTTTAACGGCGGTGTAGCTCAGATGGTCAGAGCATGCGGCTCATATCCGCAGAGTCACTGGTTCAAATCCAGTCACCGCCACCATTGAAAAATCTGGTCTCATCTATTGACATTTATCCCGGGGACCTTAATTTCTGCACGTGAGCCTTTCTGGTATATGAGGTACGACTGTGCAGTCATTTACTCCTAGTGAAATAAACGCTGTCAGTGACGCCTTGGAGGTCGCAGAAGAGGTGACAGCCAATTTTTATAAATTTTCCGGCGGCCAGTGGAAAAGGTTCCATTACGATATCAAAACGCTTCTTTCCCTCAAGGGGGAGGAGATTACAAATGACGCATTTGCCCTATTGAACAAGGGCATAAGAGTAATCGACGAATTTGAATCAATAACAAAAAAGAGGGATTTTTATTATATATGCCTCCAGGATCATCAGATTTTGAAGGCATTGAACAGAGATAATTATTTGGGGCTGTTTCCGCTTCTTGTCTATATATTGACTCATGAACTGGTCCATGTGGTGAGGTTCTGTAGCTATCTTCAGCGATTTGGACTTTCCAGCGAAGAGCGGGAAAAGGAGGAGCGTGTTGTTCATGCGACTACTTTTGATATTCTGAACGGTCTTCCGATGAACCGCTTGGGCTATGTCCTTGAATCTTATAAAGACCACAGATTATGCTCTTTCGGTTCCTGCAGCAACCCTAATTGATATACCATGGAGGCGAATTTCAAATGCCGGTTTATGAATATGAATGTACAAAATGCGGAAGTCACAAAGAGGCTATACAGAAATTTTCCGATGAACCTCTCACTGAATGCGAATTTTGCGGAGGGGAACTTAAAAAATTAATTTCCCAAAGCACCTTCCATCTAAAAGGCACCGGTTGGTATGTAACCGATTATGCCTCTAAATCTTCTTCAAATCAGACGGGCCTTTCAAAGGCTAAAGAACCTTCCAAGGTCGAGACAAAGACGCCTTCCCAAAAGAGCGCCAAGAAGGAGACGAAAGATTCCCAGTAATGGGATGGAAGACATTTAATTGAATGTAAGGATTTTTTATGCAACCACGAGATACGGGTAGGGTTCAGGAAAAAATACTCAGACAACTGGAAAGGCAGGAGAAAAAACTTGCTTTTCAAAGGGACCGATTCTTCAAGTTCAAACTACCGGAAATTCACAGCAAACTGACTCAGACGATCTTGATGAAAAAGGTGATTGAGACAGAAAACCCTGCTCTGTTATCCGATGCGATCAAAAAGGGTCTCAAAAAGGCCTTAAACAGCTCACAATTTGATTTTGATTATTTCATCGCCCCCCTCAGGAAAATCGTAACCCGTCCAAATCCCTATTCACTCTATATGACCCAGTACATAGTGGAGATCCTGGTCGATGACCCGAACGTAATTGACGTATACGGGACAGATGAAGAGATATACCATATCGTAAACGAGGTATTCAGCCAGATCAATATCCAGTTCGAAAGGGCTGAGGAAGAGATAATCGGGAATCTGGCTCGAAACAAATCTCTTATGCCGGGAACAAGAGAGTATGACATAGCCTTGGATGAACTTACCCGTAAAGCCTTTGGTAATCCGCAAAAATAATACGGATATTAGAGATAGGAATTTTCCATGAAAGAAAAAATCGCATTTCTGTTTCCCGGACAGGGTTCTCAAGAAGTAGGCATGGGCCGGGACCTGTATGATAATTATTCTTCTTCAAAAGAGATCTTCCAGCAGGTGGACGAGATCTGTAATAGGCCTATTTCAAGGATATGCTTCGAAGGTCCCATGGACAAATTGACTGTCACAGATACGCTCCAACCGGCTATAACCGCTGTAAGCGTCTCCTGCCTCACTGCCTTAAGGGAGTCGGGGGTGGAGGCGGATATTTCCGCCGGGCACAGCGTCGGCGAATACCCTGCGCTTGTTTCGGCCGGAGTAATAAGTGCCCGTGACTCTCTCAGGCTTGCACAAAAAAGGGGCGAGCTTATGAATCGGGAGGCCGTAAATAATCCGGGCGGAATGGCCGCAATAATAGGTATGGACATGAAGGCCGTAATGGAGATAGTTGCCGAGGCCCGGGCCAGAGGTATTATCGATGTGGCAAACCATAATACGGCTCAACAGATAGTGATTACCGGGGAGAAAGAGGCCCTTGGCTATGCGGTTGAACTTGTCAAGGCAAGAAAGGCGAGGGCTATCCCACTGAAGGTAAGCGGTGCCTGGCACTCAAGATTGATGAAAGCGGCCTACAAGGATTTTGTTGATTTTTTAAAGGATATACCATTTTCAAGGCCGAAATCCCCGATGTTTTTCAATGCAACCGCCCAGGCGGAATCAGATCCTGAAACCATAAAAGGGATAATGGCAAAGCAGCTTCTCAGTCCGGTCAGGTGGTATGAAATAATTGTAAATATGCTTGAAGCGGGAGTCGTCACCTTTATTGAGGTAGGCCCCAAAAAGGTCCTTTCAGGTCTTGTGGGCAAGATAGTGCCCGATGATAAGAATGTGAAAATATACAACGTAAGTGGCTTGGAAGGCCTTGAAAATTTTTTGGCGGAATTCAAGAAGTCCTAGACTCTAAAAAAGATTACCCGTTAGTGAACGGACAAGCACTTTTCTCTTTCCAGGAGATATCTCTTTATCCTTATGCCACTTTTTTGTATGGGGCCGTATGATTTCTAGGCGTTCTCTTTTTATCCGCCGCTAGAAGATTTCCTGTAAAGCCTTCCCTGCCATGTGTCTCTCTTTTCAAGCATCTGTTCTATCAGTTTGAGGGTACCGTTTTTATCATTTGCCCAGCATGGAGCCAAAAGTTCCGATTTCAAGGGATCCCCGGTCAGCCTTTGAATAACCATGTCAGGCGGAATCAATTCCAGAAAATCCACCACGAGGCGTGCAAATTCATCCTGCTCAAGACATCTGAAATCCCCCTTTTTGTACATTTCGGCGAGCTCTGTCCCTTTTACCACATAGAGAAGATGCAGCTTTAAACCATGAATCGGAAGCCCAGCTATGAACCGTGCCGTTTCAAGCATCATCTGCCTTGTCTCGCCGGGCAGCCCTAGGATGACATGGGCGCACAGTGGTAGGCCGGATCGTTCAATCATGAGCGCGGCCCTTTCAAAGCATTTGACATCATGCCCCCTGTTGATAAGTTTCAAGGTTCGATCATGCGATGATTGAAGGCCCAGCTCGATCCAGGTCAGATAGTTTTCCTTATAGCCCTTAAGGATTTTCATGACAGGTTCACTTATGCAGTCAGGTCTTGTGGCTACTGAGAGTCCGACGATGTCATCGTGGCAAAGTGCCCTTTCGTAGAGTAACTTTAGTGCCGGTGGAGGGGCGTAGGTGTTGGAAAAGGACTGAAAATAGGCAATAAATTTGTGTGCCCCGTAGCGCTTTTTGATAAATGTCTTTGACCTTTCAATCTGTTCTTCAATGCTTAGGCCGTTTTTAATTAAGGCACCTGAACCGGAGCCCAGGCTGTTACAGAATATGCATCCCCGGCAAGAGATGGTGCCGTCCCTGTTCGGGCACCCAAGGCCTGCGTCAAGAGAAATCTTATGCACCCTCTGACCGAAATGTTCTCTCAAATAACCGCTGTAAGTCCTGAATCTTTTCAAGTTTGATGCCTTTCAAAAATAGCATTGATATCCGAATTCATAATATGTAACCCATCAGAAGATAAGCTGTTGAATCCTTGTATCCTTAAGTTTTTTCTTCAGACAAGTTTTAGAAAAACCGGAAATATTTATAGGGGTGTAATTTTAACCGCTCCGGTCAGCTTTGCTCTTGATTAAAAGGGTCTTTCTGATACTATCAAATCCGCCTTTGAACGCAAACCGTTTTCATCCCGAGCCTTCGAGCCGATTGAGCCTGCAATATTTCTGAAGGTCTTTGCCTGTATTGAGGCTTTGACCTGCATAGGGGGTTGATTTTTATGGAAATCTCTCAAAGTCAAACAGAGTTCCAGGGCCTGCCGTTTAAGTCCGCTTTCAGACCCGAATCGGTCGCCGTTATAGGTGCCTCTCCAACATTTTTAAAATGGGGGCACATGATCCTGACCAACATCCTTGCCGGAGGGTATGAGGGCAGGGTGTTTCCCGTAAATCAAAAAGAGGATCTGATTTGCGGACTTTCCGTGTACAAAGAGATCGGTGATATTCCGGGTGCGGTTGATCTGGCCTTTATTACCATTCCGGCCGGGAAAGTGGCTGCCGCCCTTGAGCAGTGCGGCAGGAAGGGCGTAAAGGGGATCGTGCTTATTACCTCCGGATTCAGCGAGGCGGATGATGAAGGAAGGCGGCTCGAGGAGCGGATAGTAAAGATCTGCCGGCAATGGAACATGCTCCTTATCGGTCCAAACACAATGGGGGTCATACTTCCGCACTCAAAACTCTTTGCAACCGCAACTCATGCAAGGCCGAGAAAGGGATCGGTCGCCTTTATCTCTCAGTCGGGAAATCTGGGAAATCAGCTTATCCTGTGGGCTCAGCAGCAGGGCATAGGTATTTCAGCTTTCGTGGGCTCCGGCAATGAGGCAATGATAAACTGTATAGACTATCTCGAGTATCTTGAAAAAGATCCTTACACCAGGACCATCCTTCTCTATATAGAAAGCGTTGGTGACGGAAGGAAATTTCTTGAAGCAGCCAGGAGAATTAACAGAAAAAAACCTATTATTGTTCTTAAGGGAGGGCGGACCGAGGCGGGTAACAATGCCGCCGCCTCTCATACAGGCTCACTGGGAGGTGAAGCAAACATTACTGAGGCGGCCTTCAGACAGGCCGGAATACTTACTTCCAAAGTTCCCTCCGAGCTGCTTGATTTTTCGATCGGGTTTTCTTGCCTCCCTCTTCCAAGGGGTAATCGGGTCGGTATCGTAACTCTGGGGGGCGGCTGGGGGGTGGTTACGGCTGACGGGTGCAATGAAAAAGGCCTTGTTGTCCCTCGTCTGCCCGAGCATATTATAGCAACGATCGGGAAATATCTTCCGTCGTTCTGGAGCAGGGGAAACCCGGTTGATCTTGTGGGCACAAGAGATATCGAGGTCCCTGTCGTGGCGGTTGAGGAACTGCTGAAGTGGGAAGGGATTGATGCGGTCATATGTCTGGGAATAGTAGGCAGGCATGAGCTTGTTCGTCTTATGATTGATTCGGCCCGAAGGAGCGATGAAAGGGCTGATTCCAAATTTCTGAACCAGGTGGAATCGATCAGCAGCGGATTTGAAAATGACTACATCGAACGTGTGACGGAATTAATGGAGAAATATGAAAAACCGGTGATCGGAGTCTCTTTGGCCAGGTCAGACAAGGGCACCATCAGTCGCGTGGAAGGAAAACGGTACAAAGGAGTTTTTTACCAGACGCCTGAGGATGCGGTAAATGTGCTGGCAGGCATGGTCGGTTATAATTCTTTTTTGAGAAAGCGATCTTTTTACCCCTTATAGGTTACTGAGGGGCACGAACCTGTATGCCGGGCGAAATGGTTATGACATAAAAAATGCTTGACAGATGAAAAAGCTTTCGGCATGGTAAGACCCTGGTAAGACCAGCATGAAGAAAATGAACTGTAAAGGGGCCCATTTCCTGCAGACAGGCAGGGGCCTGCGAAAATCTCTGATATTATTAGCCACTATTTATGTCTTTGATGGAAAAGGAAAAATGAGAGGTTCTAAATGATAATTACCCTTACAACATTGTGTGAAAACACTGCCGTTGCCCCGGGTTTTTTTTCCGAATGGGGCTGGAGTGTGCTGATTGATATCGATGGAGAGAAGATACTTCTGGATACCGGAGCTGGTCGCTCCGCGATTTCAAATGCCGATAAAATGGGCATAAACCTTTCGTCAATTCAAAAAATCGTTCTCAGTCATGCCCATGCCGACCATACAGGGGGGCTCAGGGATATGCTCGTAAGGACTGGTGAGGTGGAGGTGATGGCCCATCCTGCAATCTGGGACAAAAAGTGCAAGATAATAAAGGAGGGCTCGCCGCCGGTCTATAATGGCGTGCCCTTTGCCAGGGAGGAGCTTGAAAAGGCAGCATCTTTTACCCTTAGCAGTGAGCCGGCAGAGGTCTCAAAATACGTAATTACAACCGGGGAGGTTCCCATGACCACCTCCTTTGAAAAACCTGAGCCCAATTTTATGGTCATGAAAGACGGTTCTTTGACCAAGGACACCTTCCCGGATGATCTTGCCCTGATAATCAGGACTGAAAAGGGGCTTGTTATCGTTCTTGGCTGCGCCCACAGGGGGATGATAAATACGATACTTCATGCGCAGAGGCTTACGGGCGATGAGAGGGTCCATGCGGTAATCGGAGGCACGCATCTTTACCCTAAGTCAAGGGCCGATGTTGAAAATGCCGTTTATGCCCTGAAGGAAATAGGAGTCGAGAGGGTGGGGGTTTCTCACTGTACCGGTATAGAGGCAGCCATGCTTCTCAAGGAGGCCTTGGGGGATCGCTTTTTTATTAATAACAGTGGGAATTCTGTATCTATTGAGGCTTAAACAGAACATCAAGAAATGCCTTACATAAAAAAAGATATGGTAAGGCCGAAATAGACAGGAAAACTGCTGAGGAAGGATTAACCTCATGTCCTATGGTCAGACCGCGGACATACCAGCATTCCAAAGGGGTACGTCGATATGGAGAGAAACAGATCTCCTCTGGCACCTTCGCAAACGAGAATATTTGATAAAATTATCTCCTTTTTCAAAGAGATAATGGAGGCCGGAGAGCTGATGCCGGGCGACAGGCTTCTGTCCGAAAGAGAACTGTCCTCCAGGCTGGGTGTAAGCCGCGCCAGCTTGAGAGAGGCATTAAGGGCGCTTGAACTGTTCGGCCTTATCTCGGTTATTCCGGGTCAGGGCTCTTTTATCACACCGCCCAATTTCAAATCCCTATCCTCTGTATTCGAGCTGATGCTGACGCTGAAGCCCTCGATTTCAGAAAATGTCCTGGAAGTAAGAGTTCTCCTTGAAGTGGAGGCGGTGCGCCTTGCCACTAAGAGGGCGACTCCCGAAGAGTTAGCATTGATAAAAGGCGTGCTTGAGAGGATGCCTCCAAGCCTGGACGGGGAGGACTTCGGAGCCCAGTCTGACTTTGAATTTCATAAGGCAATCCTTACTGCTACCCACAATGATATCCTCATATTTATTTCAGATACGATTGAAGGACTCCTTAGAAAAAGTCATTACGAACGAAGAATATCCCTTTTTAACATAATCGATGAAAGGGAGAAACTGGTTCAGTGTCATAGAGAAATATACGAAGCCATGGATGCAAGAGACGCTGATGCGGCAGCAAACAGCATGCGCGATCACTTCAGGTATACAAACAGACTTATAGCAAAGAGCGTAAATAGTAAAACCGATGATTAACAAAATAAAGTATCAAAAGCGTTATTTGAACAATATCTAACAGGAAGGGGGAGTGTTTATGAAGGCAGATAAAGACAAATGTATTGCGTGCAAGCGGTGCTTCGCATATTGCCCGATGGGCAGGATACAGTCCGTTCACAGGCATGATGCAATTCCGGGCAGATGCTATATCGAAATTGACCAGGATGCATGCACTGATTGCGGGATGTGCCTCAGGGCGGGCGTATGCCCGGTAAATGCCCTTTACCAGCCAACGGAGACATGGCCGAGGGAGGTAAGGGGAATCCTTAGCAATCCGATGGTTGAATTTCTGGGGTCCCAGACGCCTGGTCGAGGTACTGAGGAGATGAAGACCAACGATGTGAAGGGGACCTTCCTGCCCGGCGAGGCAGGTGTAGGGGTAGAACTGGGCAGGCCGGGTATCGGCGCATATTTCAGGGATGTGGAAAAGGTTGCAATGGCACTGGCTCCACTAGGATACTACTTCGCAGCTGAAAACCCTGTTACCCATTTTATGGAAGACAAGAATACGGGAAAATTGAGGGAGGATGTTCTCGGCGAGAAGGCAACATCGGCTATTATTGAAGGTAAATGCAAGCTTGAGGTGCTCCCCGAAGTATTGATGACCTTGAAAAAGGTGGCCAAAGAGGTGGATACCGTTTTTACCGTTGAGGTAATAACAAAGGTAACTCCGGAAGGGGATGTGCCGATCAAATCGGTGCTCGAAGATATGGGCATCTGGTATTCTCTGAACAGCAAGAACAACTGCGGTTTAGGGGAACCTTATTTTAATTTCTACCCCGAAGCTAATTAGAGGAGGGAAATCATGACCCATAGTCTGCATAGAAGGGGTAACTATGAAAATCTCAAAGAAGACTTTGTAGTTCTAGGTTGCCCTGCAACAGGTGTTAATAAGGTAGGTTCGGCACCAAAGACAAGGAAATTTCTGCAAATATGTTATAAGCACGGTCCCGTAAATCTGGGTGATATGAAAACCGGAAATATCTATACCACTAACATGGAGACCATAATAAACAAGTGTACCGACGGGACAATTGTAGAGTGTACCTTCGATAATAAAGACAAGGTTGTCGAACTTCTGAAAGAACTCAAGAACGACAAGGCGGGTATTTCCGTCATTATTTCCGGAGTAACCGATGTGGTTCAGGAGATTATGAATGAGGCGGGGCTGGGATATATCCATTCCCTTGAATATTCCCTTGGGACCTGGGGCCAGACCGAGCGACTTCCTGACTTTGAGGTCCTTGAACTGACTACAATGTGCGGGCATGCAATGATTGCTACGGATCTTGTAGGAAAACTGGCCCGGGATATCAAGCGAGGCCGCCGCACTTTGCACGATGCAGCAGTTGAAATCGCAAAATGCTGTACCTGCGGAAACCTGAATCTCACAAGAGCTATGAGTCTATTTAAAAAGTTGCTCCCCCTCTATACCATTCATTCTCTATATTAAAAAGAGAAATAAGTATGGCGGGTTTCTAAAGAGTAACTGCAAAACAGTGCCGGTGACATTGGATTTAAGGAAGGAGATAAAAAATGAAATACATCATTATCGGAGGGAGCGCTGCTGCAATCAGTGCAATCGAGGCGATTCGATCAATCGACGCCACCTCGAAGATTGATCTTTTCAGTGACGAATCCACCCCTCTCTTCTCCAGAGTTCTTCTACCCTATTATGTGGCGGAAGAGCTTTCAAAACAACTGCTGAATTTCAGGCCGTTGACTTTTTTTGAAGACAATAACGTGAATGCCCATATGGGCACCAGGATAGTAGATGTTTCTGCTGATTCAAAAACGGTAAAGACCGCAGAGGGCGTCAGCTACGAGTTCGACCGCCTGCTCATGGCTACAGGTGGCAATGCCATTGTTCCGCCTATCCCCGGAATCGAGATGGAAGGGGTTTCAACTCTGAAAACGATGGAAGATGCCGAGCGTGTCTACTCGATGAAGGGGAAAAAGGCCGTGGTCATAGGAGCGGGAAGTATAGGTGTCGAGTCATGCATAAGCCTTAAGCGAAGAGGCATGGAGGTGACTCTTATTGAGCAACTGGGCAGGGTCCTTCCGACGGTATTCGATGATGAGGCCTCCGGTATCATCCAGCGGCGAATGGAAGGCCTGGGTATCAGGGTTTTAACCGGTGAAAGAGCCAATAAATTTATCGGCAACGGCCATGTCGCCGGTGTTGTCGCCGATTCCGGGGAAATTCCCTGCGACATGGTGGTGCTGGCAATAGGTGTTAAGCCCTCTGTTGAGCTTGCAACAAAAGCCGGAGCCGAGGTGGGTGAACTCGGCGGGATCAAGGTGGATGACAGGATGATGACCACGACTCACAATATCTATGCCGCAGGTGATGTTGCAGAGACCAGGGACATAGCGAGCGGGTCTATGGCGGTAAATGCGATCTGGCCCTGCGCGATGGAGCAGGGAAAGGTGGCCGGCCTTAACATGGCAGGGGAATCAACAGTCTATCCGGGTTCTCTCAGGACGAATTCGATAGGAAATTTCATAGGGCAACCCGCCATATCCATCGGCATGGTTAATGCCCCCGTTGAAGTGGCCGGGGCCGAGGCTGGCGAAAGCTATCAGGAAATCAAGAGAAGATCGAAGGATACCTATAGAAAACTTGTCCTGAAAGGAGACAGAATCGTAGGGGCCATTCTTGTCGGAGATACTCAGAAAGCGGGTATCATGACCCTTCTGATAAAGAAGAAAATACCCCTGGGCGAATTTGTTCCTGTCATTATGGGCAGCAGACTCAATTTTATGGATATCCTGCCTCTGATGAGGAGGTATGGCGAAAAGTTCAGTGAACTTGAATTCAAGGAACTCATGGACACCGGCATTTGATAGACGGTAGCCGATAAGTTCAAAGAAAAGAATATGAGGAGACTAAAATGCAGATAATAATGGTAGATCCTGAAAAATGCACGGGATGCCATCAGTGCGAGCTGTGGTGCGCCAATGAGATTGCTTCCGAGTCCAAGGATATGCCTCTTTCTTTCACAGACGACCCTCAACCTGTACCAAGGGTCTTTGTAGAGGGAAAGGCATTTGCACTGCAGTGCAGGCACTGTCCCGATGCACCCTGTATCGAGGCCTGCCCGAACGGGACAATGAGGAGGAATCCCGAGACGGGGATGGTCTTTGTTAATGAACCGACCTGCATAGCCTGCTGGATGTGTGTGATGGTTTGTCCCTTTGGGGTGATAAATCCGTCATCAACCATGAAGGTCGCTGTAAAGTGTGACCGCTGTCAGCACATGGGTTTTCCCATCTGTGTCGAGGCCTGTCCCACTGACGCTCTTTATCTTACCGAACGTAAGGAAAGCGCTTAGTTTAAACACAAAATTTATACCGGTTATGTATAGATGGGAGAAAGGAGAATAAAATGGAGTTTATCCAAAAAAAATCACAAGACAGTGCCGTTGGTCCGTTTCTTTTAAAGGCGGCAGATGAGGGTGTAGCCCTTGTGTGGGATCGCTATGAGGGACAGCTTCCTGAATGCGGTTTCTGTGAGGCGGGAATGAGCTGCAGGGACTGTTTGCAGGGACCTTGCATCAGTCATCCCTTTAAGGGCGAAATAAACAAATCAGGAATTTGCGGAAAAGATAACGATACCCTTGCGGCCCACAGCCTTCTGAGGCTGGCGTTGAAGGGAACCATGGGTTATCTGGATCAGTTAAATGATCTATTGGAAGATCTTGAAAAAGGAAACATTGAGCCTGCCGACAAGGCTCAGACTGAAAAACTTGTCTCCCGGGCGAGGGACCTTTACAGGGTCGCGGGAAGTGAGGTGATCGATGCATTTCCGGAAACGATGTCCGAAAATTGGAGGACTTCCGGAGTAGTTCCCCAGGGAGTTGCCAGGGATGTTATTAAGGCCTCTCAGAAACTTGAGGGTGGGATTGCCGATCTTAACGAGCTTGTGCTCTGGTCCTTTAAATGCTCCCTTCTGGGTGCGGTAGCCCAAAGGGCCGCAATAGCCCTTAAAAAGGCCGTTTTTGGAGATGTGACTCCTACCGAATTGTGCTTAAACCTGGGTTGTCTGGCGGAAGAAAAACCGACGGTCCTTTTCTTCGGGAATGTTCCTACCGCATTGATCAGCAAGGTCTGTTCCCAGGCCGAGTCTGAAAATATCGAAGTCGGGGGAGTTTGCACGGATACGCTTATATCCTCATACAAGATCTCACCGGTAACCAATTACGGGTCCCAGGAAGTTGCACTTATGACTGGTGCCGTGGATGTGATTGTTGTGGGGGATCAGTTTGTAAATCCCTCTCTTTCGGAGTTTGCTGAAAGATGGGAGGTAAAGATAATCAAGGCTCAGTCCATCAAGGGGCTCGGTAGTTATGATGTCGAGGCAAGCTCGATCATCGAGACGGCAAAAAGGGCCTTCGATACCCGCTCCAATGTTAAAAAGACTATCCCGGCGGCAAAAGACAGTGCCCTTATGGGTTATACCTCCGGACAGATCGATGCCGGAAAGATAATCAAGGCCCTTGATGAAGGTAAGATCAAGGGGGTGGCGCTTCTTTGCGGAAGCAATAATGTGAAATATTCTCAGGATAATGAGACGGTCGTCATGGCCGAGCATTTCCTGGAAAACGATATCCTCTGTTTTGCCGACGGTGAGGCGAGCATCACCCTGGCAAAAAAGGGATTTCTTAAGGCAGGGGAAAAGGGAGTATGCGGTGACGGGCTTTCAGGCCTCCTGACGGATCTGGGTGATGATACCCCTGCGATTATTGATATTACCTGCTACGGAGTAACCGATCTTCTGATTGATCTGGCAGGAGCCGCAGGAAAAGCGCTTTCCGAGTATCCTGTTTTCGCATGTTACCCGGAGGCCAACAGGACCATGGAGGTAACCAAGGCCCTTTGGACCGTGGCCATGGGAGTTCCTGTATATTTCTGGCCGGCTTTGCCTGTAACCGGCAGTGCCAAGATGGTAACGGCACTGAGCGAATTCTGCACGGAAACCTTTGGAGCAGGATTCAATATCATTGCAAGAAAGCGCCTTACCGCACTTGTGAAGGCCGGGAATATCGTGCAGGAAATGACAGGTGGCGAGAAAAAGAAGATGAGCGGCTACGAGTGGAGATAATTCTCAGGCACAAATAGGATTTAATCCGTCATACCCCCACCTGTAACAGATGGGGGGTATGACATCATTTTAAAAGGGGGTGATATCGAAATAAAGAGAAACCGGCTGAATTGAATTACGAAATTGTTCGGTCCTTTGCTAAAATTTTTCTACCAAGGAGGACGACTTATGGGAAAAAAAAGTATATCGATCACAGCATTACTTGCAGCACTGCTGTTTGCTTTCGGGTTGATGAGCGCCGTGACGGCTGCTGCGGCTGATATAAAAAAACCTAATGATTTCCCCACAAGAAAAATTGAATGGAACCTCTGGTATGGACCGGGAGGCGGGACAGATATTTTTTCAAGGACTATCGGAATACCCGCAAGAAGGTATCTCAAACCCGCACCCCTGGTCATCATCAACATCCCCGGTGCCGCCGGAGCCAACGGCATGCTCTATACCATGGAACAGCCGGCCGATGGATATACCATAACATCTTTAGGAAATGATCTCCCAATCAACGACGTGCTCAAGAGAGCGGAATTCAAAGGAAAGAAAGTAACCATCGACGATTTTGTTCCAATCATTCGTTGCCAGTACGATACCGCTACCATCCAGGTCAGTTCAAAGAAGAGCCTGTCGCGGGGGACTCCTTTCAAGGATATCAAGGATTTTGTAGACTATGCAAAGGCCAATCCCGGCAAGGTGGTCATCGGCGGAACCGGGTCGGCAGGATTTGATGAAGTCGTTACCGCCATGTTCATTGATGCGGCGGGAATAGATGTTAAGTACGTGCCTTTTGACTCCGGAGGAAAGATGCATGCCCAAGTCCTGGGAGGACATATCGACGCCATGTTCGAGGAATTTGGTCCGACCGTGTCTCTTCTTGAGAAGGGGGATTTGAAGCCTCTGGTCGTGTTCAAGGAGGATCGTGTCAAGGATAAGCGTTTTTCCGATGTCCCCTGTGCGCCCGAACTCGGCTGGGACGTGACTCTGGGAAGATGGCGGGGAATCGGCGCTAAGAAGGGCACCCCTCCCGAATATGTGGAATTTCTCCACCAGGTATTCAAGAAGGCCATGAACCACTCAATGTATAAGACAATGGAGAAAAGCAGACTACTCGACCTGCGTCCCGGGTATATGGGACCGGCAGATCTTGCTCAACTCATCAAGAAAGAAAAGGAAGTGTTCGAGCGGGTTCTGAAGAAACTCGGTTACGTCAAATAATCATAACCCCAGCATTCCGGCCGGCCGGACATTGTTCCGGTCGGCTCGTGTTTCGAGGTATACCACTATGCTTGGAGAAACAATTGTAAGCTCCGTGATTTTCGTGGCTTCTTGTTACCTGTATTCGGTATCAATGGCACTGCGATCATTGAAAGCCTACAAGACAGTCGGCCCTGAGTTCTGGCCCCAGATAATCCTCATCCTGATGATAGTGATAAGCGGTATCCTTACCGTTTCAAATGTGGTGAAATGGAAAAAGTCGATTAAGGCAGAAAAACCTGAAAACCCTGAAGAAGAAACAGACTGGTACAAATTCGCATTGTGCTTTATTCTGATCATTGGTTATGTGTTACTCCTCAAGACGGTCGGCTTTGCTGTCCTGACGCCGATTCTGATCATAGGGATAATGTTTCTCATAGGGAAAAGCAGCATCAAAATAATTTCCATTACAGTCGTCTCGATCATGGTGCTGGTCTACATCGTCTTCGGCAAACTATTATACGTGCCGCTGCCAAAGGGGCATGGAATTTTTCACGACTTGAGCATTCTCATGGGGTTGTGAGTACTTTCAGAGGAGCGAAAACATGTTTCATTACTGGCTGAGCGGGCTCTTCATTGCATTGAGCCCTTATAACCTTCTTACTATTTTGTTGGGAACCTCCTTGGGAATCATGGCAGGAGCGATTCCCGGCATCAGCGGGACCATGGCCCTTGCCCTTGCCGTTCCCGTGACCTACGCAATGGACCCCTATTCGGCTATCCTGTTGCTTGTATCCCTGTATGGATCATCGGTGTATTCAGGTTCCATCAGCGGGATCCTTTTCAGGACGCCCGGTGCGCCCGAAGGCGTGGCCGCGACCCTGGACGGGCACGAGATGGCCAAACAGGGAAGGGCCGGAGAAGCCCTCGGCATCGACATATTCAGTTCAGTTATGGGTGGGCTATTCGGAGGCATTGCCTTGGCACTGATAGCCCCGCTGCTGGCCAAAGTTGCCTTGGAATTCGGGTCGGCGGAATATTTTGCCATTGCGGTGCTGGGTTTGAGCGTAGTGAGCAGTTTCGGGACGAAAAACGAGATGAAGGCGATCATAGCAGCGCTGATAGGCCTTTTTGTGGCCTGTATCGGCATCGATAAGATAACCGGATTCAATCGATTTACTTTCGGTACAACATCTCTAATGGGTGGTGTGAGTTTTATCCCGGTCATCATAGGACTTTTTGCCGTGGCTGAAGTAGTACACAGAATAGTAAAGAGCGAAAAGATCGAGAAGGTGAAAACCAAGACCATGGCTAAGCTTCCTTCACTGAAGGTGATTAATGCGCTTAAGGGACTGCTGCTTCGCTCCGCCACGATCGGGACGTTCATCGGGATTTTGCCTGGAGTGGGCGGTACTGCCGCCTCTTTTGTCAGTTATAGTGAAGCGGTACGATGGTCCAAGACCCCTGAGAAATTCGGTACCGGAATGCCTGAAGGGATTGCCTCGGCCGAGGCGGCCAACAATGCCGCGGCAAGCGGGGCAATGGTGCCCCTGCTCACCCTTGGAATTCCCGGAAGCGCAGGCACCGCCATCATGCTCGGCGCGTTTCTTATCCACGGGCTCAAACCGGGACCCCTGCTTTTTCTGCAGCAGCCCGATTTGGTGTACACGATTTTCGTGGGAATTTTTCTGGCAAACCTTTCCATAATTTTTCTTGCCAAACTGTTCATCAGGTATTTTGTGAAGGTAATAGCATTGCCATACAGGGTGCTTGGTCCCGGGATCGTTATATGCTGTATCGTGGGCACCTTTGCCATACAGAACAGTTTCGGGGATATCTGGATAATGGTATTGTTCGCGATAATCGGGTTTTTCATGGAGAAGTACAATTATCCCCTCGCACCGGTAATTCTGGGTGTGGTTCTCGGGCCCATTGTGGAAGAAAACCTCCGCCAGGCCATGATTATTTCCGGCAACAATCCGTGGGTTTTAGTTGATTCACCCTTGAGTGCTACGCTGATCGGTTTGTCTGTGCTGTCCATTTTTTCACCGCAACTAAGACTCCTCTATAAAAAAGTGAAAAATTCTCGCACCGAAAATAATTGAAATGTCGTTACAATAGCATGTTTCGCGTGGATTTTTACTAAACGGTGTTTTTAAAATTGGTAGGGGCCGCCTGCGGAAGGAGCGTGAAAAGTGCTCCTTCCCTTGAAGGAACAGAAACAACAAACGCAAAGGAGGTAGTAAGTATGAAATCGCACGGCAGAATGATCGGCGCAATTGCGGTATTCTTTTTTTTCATGGGCGTTTTGGGGGTGGTGAGCAGCGATGCTGCGGATATAAAGAAACCGGCGGATTATCCCAAGAGAAAAATCGAGATGAATCTGTGGTATGGGCCTGGTGGGGGCTCGGACATCTTCGCGAGGACTATCGGAATCCCGGCCAGGCGTTATCTGAAACCGGCGCCTCTGATCATCATCAATATTCCCGGTGCCGCGGGTGTCAACGGAATGCTTTACACCATGGAACAACCTGCGGACGGTTACACCATTACATGCCTGGTAAATGACCTGCCCATAAATGACCTGCTAAAAAGGGGAAAATATCAGGGCAAGTTGGTTACAATCGATGATTTTGTGCCTATCGTGTGTATTCAGCGTGACATCGCCGGCATCCAGGTGAGCGGAAAGAAAAGCCTGTCAAAAGGAACTCCGTTCAAAGATATAAGTGACTTTATTTCCTATGCCAAGGCAAACCCCGGCAAGGTGACCATCGGCGGTACCGGGTCTGCAGGCTTTGACGAGATCGTCACAGCGATGTTTACGAAGGCGGCCGGCATTGAGGTCAAATACGTGCCCTTCGATTCAGCAGGCAAGATGCATGCGCAGGTACTCGGCGGGCATATTGATGCAATGTTCGAGGAATTCGGACCTACCGTGTCGCTCCTGGAAAGAGGTGACGTCAAAATGCTGGTTATGTTCAAGGAAGACAGGGTGAAAGATGAGCGTTTCGCTGATATTCCCGCGGCTCCGGAGCTGGGCTGGGACGTCACAATGGGCCGCTGGAGAGGATTCGGTGCAAAGAAGGGTACAGCGCCCGAGGTGATAGAATATCTGCATCAGGTGTTCAAAAAGGCCGCCACCCACTCCCTTTATAAGGGCATGGAAGAGGCCAGGCTGCTCAATCTGCGGCCCGGTTACATGGGTCCGGAGGAATTCACGGAATTCATAAAGAAGGAAAAAGAGATATTCAGACCCATACTGAAGGACTTGGGTTATCTCAAGTAGTCCTCTCTTAAATATGTTAGGCCTGCAAAGGCTGTACGGTTTTCTACGTTCAGCCTTTGCATTTTTGTGTAAAAATATTATATTAAACCCACTAGAACCGAACCAGATTATTTCACCATTGTGGTGAATGCATAGAATGAAAGGAAGGATTGATTTTAAATGGCTTTTATCCCTACGGTTGATCAAGAAAAGTGCAGAGGCTGTGAAGAGTGCGTGGATATATGCAGCGCAGAGGTGTTTGAGATGCGCGGTGGAAAGGCCGAGGCGGTGAATAAGGACAGATGCGTCGGCTGTGAAAGCTGTGTGGAGGTGTGTGAAAACGACGCCATTACCGTGACCGATACGAGACATAAATTGTCTGACCAGTGTGCCTTCCTGTTCAGGGAGATCCTTGCAGAGGACGAGATGACCGGGTGAGGGCAGGTCCTGTCCCGGCAGAGCCCGAACAAAAAGCATGTAAGACGAAGACGGAAAAGGGATTACCTCCCGTATTCATCAACCAGCCCCTTGAATATATCAAGCACCCTCTGAAGGTCCCTTCTGCTGGTGCCGAAGGTGGATATCTTCATTGATTTGGTAAGTCCATGTTTTAGGCCGAAGATGTCGTTTTTTTTAAGCTCATTGTAAAGGAAGGCCCTCTTTTTGGGATGCACCTTTGAGATTTCATAGAATATATCCGTAATGAACATCATGAGGTCGTGGTTGTGGGGCTTTTCCCCCATCTGGACGCAGCCCAAATTTTCGAGTTCCGATGAAAACCACCTGGCCTTTTCCACCTCCCCGTCCCAGTGCCTTACCCTTTCCACGACATCCGGAAAAGATGCCATGAGCGTAATCAGAGGGGTTCCCCTTACGGAACATCCCAGGCACTCAAGTTCCTTTCCCTTATTGGTGGGAGACTCCTGGCAGACAAGGTCTTCCCACTTCTTGTTGAGGCCCAGAACACCTATTGGACCGGCTGACGCCATGCTCTTGTGTCCGCTGCAGACAATGAAATCGGCGCCTATTTCGTTCATGTTTACAGGCATCCTGCCTACCGCATACGCGGCGTTCAGAAGAAAGGGAACCTCGTACTCCTGTGCAATTTCACCAAGGCGACGGGCATTTGGAAGATTGCCCACATTCCCGTCCGGGTAGGTCAGCAAAAGAAGAGAGGGGCGGTGTTCCTTTATCAGTGGTATGTAATCCTCCACGTCGATCAATCTTCTGTCATCATCTGAATTGGGAACCTTTACGATCTCAAGCCCTGCCCGCTGCGCGGCCACATCGGTTGAATAATGTCTGTTTCTGTCAACGACAATAACATCACCCGGTTTTGTAACGGAATGAATGACCATGAATTTTCCTTCACGGGCCCCATGGGTTATGCGGGTGGTGTCGGCGCCTATGAAGGCAGGCAGATCATTGAAGACAAATTCAGAGATAGGGGGATTCGATATCTTTTCAAGTGTACCTTTACAGTGATCACACACGGAGTAGCCGTCCCCGAATTCCTCAAGCGCCCTTCGGGCGGAAGGAGTGAGACGGGAGCCGGTCTGAAGCGGGTTTATGATTATACTTTCCCTGTGCTTTCTGGTGAGGTTTCCATATTTGTTCCTGAGTTTTTCCACATCGAGTGTTTTTTCAACTGCGTCTGCCATCTCTGCGTCCCTTCTAATACCTATTTCCTCTCGTATGTCACGCTCAGAAATATAGGTCCTTTTACCATGGTTTTCTTGTGTTCTCCCGTCATGTGCTCCTTTATCTTCCTGGGCAACTGCAGGTTTATGTCGCCCAAGGTCTTTGCCATCCTCGTCCGGAACAGCTCGCTTTTTTGGCCTTTTTCAAATGCCTCTTCAATCTTTGCCGCCATTCCGTGTGAGATTCCCTGAATATAGCTGAAAAGCGCGTTGTTCTCCCCGCCTTCAAGTTGACTGAGGATGTTTCCGTCTTCAATATAGACCTCATTGAATGTGGCCGGGCCAACCAGCCTTTTGTTTTCCTCTTTTTCAATTACCTTGATAACCATCTCATCATCCTCGTAAGCGATGAATTCGCATGGTGAAGCCGCGTCTCTGTTCTTGCGGACCGAAGCCTCAATCGCCCCGGCTATATTTTTCCCTCTTTCAGTGGTGGGAAAATCGATATATATGAGCGATTCTTCGGCAGATTCATCAGAGTAGTTGAGTGCCCCGAATTGAGGGAAGACAAGTTCTCTTATGTCGGAGTAACCTTTTGTGACCATCGTAAGCCTTTCGATTCCGAACCCCGCATTGAATACGGGATATTTGATTCCGAAGTTGGCCAGGGAAATGGGAGAATACATGCCTATGTCTCCAATTTCGAGCCATTCGCCTTTCCACTCGGCAAAGACCTCTTCCTCAAGGTCCTTGGCGTAATACTTGGATGTGGCCTTTTTCCGCTCGAACCTGGCATCGCTGAATCCGAGTTCAAGAAGGAACCGGCGGGTTATCTTTTTCCCAGCCTCAAGTGACATGTTAGGGTCCATCACTACCATTGAGGCCGAATTATGAACCCTGAGATGTCCTTTGTCCTCCCGCTGTTCGTTCCTGTACCTGAGACCTGCGGAGAAAAGGGCGATGGGATAGTTGGACGTGTCCTGCAGGGCCGCCAGCGTATGGTACCATGTGCCTGTCATATGTGTCCTCAGGGTCATGTTTGTCGGCTGCGGGGTCAACTGCTTGAATTCGGGAAAACAGCTTGAGAGAATCTGGGTGGCCTGTTCCATCTCGATGTCTAACTGTTTGACGAGCTCCTCAATGAAATCGTCTCCCTCTATCTCACCCTTTTTATATGATCTCAGGATATCTTGCAGTATTTCAGAATCAAATTCGCCTATGATGGATTCAATCTGATGTATTTTATCATAGCTTAGTCCAATATCGGGTCTGGGCAGCTTTGCCAGATAAAATGCCCTGTCCAGGATGACGGGGGATTCCGGACCGTACTGTTTGTATACATCCTCATCAGATATTATGGTCCTGTTCTCCATTTCTGAAAAGCCCATTTTGGAGAGGATTTCTCTGCACTCCTGAACGCATTCCCTTAACGGGTGCAAGGTTCCCTTCTGCTTTATGTTGACAGAGGTGTTGCGTGGGATAAGATCTGCTGTCTCAATCCAAGCCTTCTCAAAGTTTCCCTTTGATTTTTTTATTATCGTCTTAATAGGTAGTTCAGCCACTTTATGTTACCTTTCCGTTAATTGATGAATGTAACCGGATTCTGTTTTGAAAACCTCATATGAATATTCTTTTAATGTGTTTGTCTTATGTAAAAATCAGTATGCATAAAAAGCTGGTATTCAACATCATCGGAAAAATTTCATCAGGATATTTTCATTACATTGAAAAATTGTCAACAGCCCCGGATAGTTTTTTAAAAAAAGTGATGATCTTTTTCGTCTCGATAGATCTAGAAAATAAGGTGAAATAATGTGCCGTGTCAAGGAATATAGGATAACCCTGATCCTTCATTAATTTATCGTCTTTTCATATTATGGCATGTCTCAGAGATTTTATCGCAACAGGGCAAAAAACCTCATCGGTTCTGAAAAAAGGCCTGAATGATGAAACGGATCTTACGTCAATTGAATGTGTTAACCGGCCGGTAAAGATATCGTAATCGGCTTTACCGGTGAAACGGATATCCCGGAAATCAAATCATTTCCCTCTGCTGGCCTGTCGACTCGATTACACTGTTCCACAATCTTCCTCTCGGATCTATCTTTTTCCTCTTTGATACTGCCAGCGGGATGGGGACATGGGTATAGTGACCGCTCCAATATCCCACCACCATGTTGGTTCTTCCGGCCATGCCCGCGTGTACCGCATTGTGCCCCAGTAATAGACAGAACACGGAGTCATGCGGGTTGGCGGGCATGCTTCTGATGGTGTAGCTGGGATCGATATACTTAAGATCCACCTTTATATCCAGACTCCGGAAATATGCCTTGATTTTGTCCCTGAGAAATATCCCTATATCCTGAAGCCTGATATTTCCGGAAGGGTCGTGACCTGAATCCTTTCCGACCATGTCCTGCCCCGCGCCTTCCGCAACAACAATCACCGCGTGCTTTCTGAGGAACAGCCGCTCTCTCAGTTGTTCAAACAGGATATCCAGGCTGAAGGGGACCTCGGGGATGAGACAGAAATTTACCTCACTGTTTGCAAGTGTGGCATTTGCGGCGATAAAACCCGATTCCCTGCCCATGAGTTTGACCAGGCCGATTCCGTTTCTGGCTGCAACCGCCTCGGCATGGGCACAGTAGATTGATGTCTTGGCCTCTGCTACTGCCGTTTCAAAGCCGAAGGACTTGTTCAGAAAAGATATGTCATTGTCAATGGTTTTTGGAATTCCTATCACGGAGATTTTCAGATTTCTTTCCCTGATCTCATCGGATATCGCCTGTGCCCCTCTCAGGGTGCCGTCCCCTCCGATGGCGAAAAGGATGCCGATATTCATCCTTTCAAGCGTATCCACCATCTCCGGGATATCCTGGGGGCCCCTTGAAGTCCCAAGTATGGTTCCTCCCTGCTGGTGAATATCCAAAACCTCGGAGGGTGTAAGTTCCAGGGGTTCGTGGCTGTACTTCGGAGACAGCCCCTCATAGCCGTAGCGGAAACCGAACACTGTCTTTACCCTATAATGGTACAAGAGACTGAGGACTATCGATCTGATCACGTCGTTTAGTCCCGGGCAAAGCCCTCCGCAGGTTACTATCCCGCATTTGAGCTTTGAGGCGTCAAAATAGATATGGCGCCTGGGGCCTGCCATTTCAAAAGAGGGGAGCGGCTTCCCATTACCGATGATTCGCTTCAAATCTTTTAGATTCGAGTAGTATAATACACGCTCATCTTCGTCTACAAACTGGGCTCCCTGCATGGGCGAGTCTATACGGCATGGTCCGAGTGTCTGTATCTCAAAATCCAGGCTCTCTGTTTTCATGAAAAGGCCCCCTAGATCCGGTTTAGTTTTTTGAAAGGTAATGTCTTCGATTCTTTCTGTCTGGAAAATGCGTCTCAAGCCGGTTAAATCAAAATTGAACTCATATTTGACGCGAAATTTACATCCCTGTTATCTGATATCGCCTATTGGAGAAGAATAGGCAAAGGTGCCTCCGGTGTCAAGAATCCGGTATCGCCCGGTTTTGACTTTTTCCCTGTCAATAAGTTATCCTTACGGATAGCTGTGAATCTAATCTTTTAAGAGAGGTTCGAAATCAGAATATGAGATATCTGGACATAAAGACAAAGATTATATGCACGATAGGTCCTTCCTGTGAAACCCCCGAAGCCATAAGAGAACTTATAGTCAACGGCATGAGTATAGCAAGGCTCAATTTTTCTCACGGGAAAAGAGAGGAGCATGCCAGCAAGATTTCCATAATCAGGGATAGCGCAAAAAGGCTTGGAAGGCCTGTGGCGATACTCCAGGATCTGGCAGGGCCGAAGATAAGGGTGGGAACGATACCCAAGCCCGGGATAAAGCTTGATCCCGGAAAAGAACTTGTACTCACCACCGAAGATATCATAGGGGATAAAGACAGGGTGCATGTAAATTATAAGCCGCTTCCTGAAGAAGTGAGTCAGGGGGACAGGGTGCTACTTGCAGACGGCCTCATGGAACTCAGGGTAAGGGATGTAAAGGCCGGTGAGATCTATTGTGAGGTGATTACGGGCGGTGTGCTTACGTCCCACAAGGGGTTGAATCTTCCTTCCGGCACCATAAAGGCGCCTTCCATGACGGAAAAGGATAAGGTGGATCTTCTTTTCGGCCTGGCTCACGACGTAGATTATGTGGGTGTTTCATTCGTTCGACAGGCGGATGATATTATACGGGTTCGCCGAATAATAAAAGAGGGGGGGAAAGATATCCCTATTATCGCGAAGATTGAAAAACATGAGGCGATAAAGAACCTTGATGATTTAATGGAGGCGGCCGACGGAATAATGGTCGCAAGGGGGGATCTTGGCGTGGAGATCCCGCTTGAGGAAGTCCCTCTTCTTCAAAAGACTCTGATCAGAAAGGCCAACTATATGGGAAAACCGGTAATTACGGCTACCCAGATGTTGAGGTCGATGGTCGATTCGCCCAGACCGACCAGGGCGGAGGCCAATGATGTGGCCAACGCCGTTTTGGACGGAACTGACGCGGTGATGCTTTCGGAGGAAACCGCCATCGGCAGGTATCCGGTAGAGGCTGTCGGATTTATGGCCAAAATAATAAGAAACGCTGAAAAAGGATTCCCCCACCGGAAGTATCTTGAGATGACACCGAGAAAAGATGTGGCCGAATCGGTGGCTCACGCTGCCTGTATGCTTGCGGATCATCTTGATGCCGAGGCGATCGTTCCCACGACCGAGTCTGGAACAACCGCCATACATGTGTCGAGATTCAGGCCGAAAAGTACCGTTCTGGCCCTTTCGCCCAATGAGGAAATAGTCAGGCGCCTGTGCCTTTTCTGGGGATGCATCCCCATGCTGCTTCAGGACACCAAGGATACCGATGATATGATAGAAAAGGTCTCAAGCGCTGCAATCGCATCAGAGCTGGTCTCTAAAGGTGATACCGTTGTTATAACCGCAGGTCATCCGATATGGGTCGCCGGCACTACCAATATGGTACGCGTGAAACGCCTATAGTTAGTGATCGTCCATGAATCAAGATTTATGGACTCACGCTATCAGCTGTCAGCTGTCAGCAAAACATTCGGAATATCAATTTATTTGCTGCTTGCTGAAAGCAGTATCCGGGTGTGAGCACTGGATTGGCACTAGTTATATGTAAAGCATCCAGGATGCAGAGGACCTATTAAACCCTGCCCAGAGTGGAAATCATGACCGCCTTTATTGTGTGTACCCTGTTTTCCGCCTGCTCAAATACAAGGGAATTCTTCCCCTCGAACACCTCCTCGGCTGTTTCACATATATCAGGAAACTGCCTTGCCATGGACGTATCCCGATTGTGAAAACTCGGCAGGCAGTGAAGGAATATACAATCCGGATTTCCGGTATTATCAAGGGTTTCCCGGGTCACTCGAAACGGCTTTAGCAGTGCGATCCTTTCGGCGATTTTATCCTCCTCACCCATCGAGGCCCATACGTCGGTATAGATGACATCGGCATCTTTTATCCCCTGATTTATCTGAGAGGTTATGAGGATTTTACCACCGCTTTTTTCTGCAAACCGATCGGCGCTTTCTATTATATCACTTTCAGGTTGAAGCTCTTTCGCTGAGACCAGCCTGAAGTCCATTCCCATCTTTGCGGCACCGATAAGAAGAGAGTTTGCCATGTTGCTCCTGCCGTCTCCCATGTAGGCCAGTCTGATACCTTTTATGCGGCCTTTCGCCTCAAGGATTGTCATAAGATCGGCAAGCGCCTGCGTGGGGTGGAACCTGTCGGTAAGCCCGTTCCATACGGGCACTCCGGCAAACGCAGCCAGTTCTTCAACCGTGGAATGCTGGTAGCCCCTGAATTCAATGCCGTCAAACATCCTGCCGAGGACCCTTGCAGTGTCTTTGACCGATTCCTTTTTGCCCAGCTGGATGTCTCCTTTTCCAAGGTACTCGGCATGAGCGCCTTCATCGTTGCTTGCTATGATAAAGGCACATCTGGTTCTGGTGGACGGTTTTTCAAAGATAAGGGAGATATTCAAGCCCTGCAGCCTGTTTTTCCTTATGCCCGCCTTTTTTTCCTTTTTAAGAGAAATGGAAAGATCAAGCAGAAATCTTATCTCCTCCTGGCTGTAATCAATAAGGGTCAATAAATTCTTGTTTTTTAAGTCCATGTTGTTTTGTCTCCTTGAGCAAAGGGAACCGGGGCTTGGACATTTTTCCGGAAAAGGGGCTTACTCCTCCGTGTCCATTTCGATCCGGCCCTGAGCCTCTTCAGGAAATTGTTTCAAAGGGATATGCCTGGCCTTTCTCAATTCCTCAATCTTGTTTAACGGCCTGTCCAGCTGCCGCCTTCTTGTGGAAGTCAGAATTTCATATTCCTTGAGTGAGTCCCTTATCCTGTTGCCAAGGACCTCCATCTTTTTTGTAAATGTCTCCCACTGTTTTCGGAATGCCCCCAACAGGGAAAGTATCTCGTTTGATGTCTGTTCAAGCGCAAAATTTTCAACTGCCTGCCGTATCACCGCAAGAATGGCAAAAAGCGTGAAAGGAGAGCAGATTATTACCCTCATTTTCATCCCTAAATCGATAATGGAACTGTCCTGTTCGTTTATAAAAGTATATACCTGTTCATTGGGTATGAAAAGCAATACATAGTCGAGCGTATTCTGCTCGGGATTTATGTATTCCCGCGTTGTGACCTCCTTTATCCTCGCTTTTACGTCCTTGAAGAAGTTGTTGAGAAGCGTCATTTTTTGATGGGGTGAAGTTTCTTCCAGATATTTCAAGTAGTTGTCAAGAGGAAACTTCACGTCCATATTCAGTTTATGGTCTTTCGGAAGAAAAAAGGTGAAATCGGGTCTCGTGCCTATCCCCTCGATGGTCCTCTGTTTCTGATAGTTTATATTTTCAATGAATCCGCAGATCCTTAATACGTCCTCCGCCATCCTCTCTCCCCACTGCCCACGGTACTTGCTGCTGGCGAAGGCCTCCCGGAGGGCGTTTGTGGTTTTCATGAGCGATGTGGTCTGTTCATTCGTATTTTTCAACTGGTTTGAAAGTTCCCCGAATTTATTGACCCTGTCCCTTTCAAGCTCCTTGACCAGTAGTGAGATATTCTCGAATTCCGATGCCATGCGTTTGAGTTGTTCATCTATGAGCCCCTTTTTTGCCTCCATATCCTTGGTGCTGATTTCTCTTTCAGATTCAAATTTCTCCTTGGCAAGCTTCAGGAATTCCTCCGTGGATTTGGAAAGGGCCTCAAGGGACAAATTGCCGAATATATCCTTTATATTGGAGGTGATCGCCTCCAGGTTTTCCCTGCGCTGTGATTCGGTTTCATTCAGCATTTCCCTGGCGATTTGGTAGGAGGCCTTTGAATGAAAAAGCCTGAATATGAAAGCAACGCCTATGCCGATCAAAAAACCGGCCAGAAAAGGGAAAAAGGTATTAACCCAACCCATAAAACTCTCCGATTTGTTTCATCATAGAAGACCTGGTTTACTTAGCCGGCCGACGGCCGAGCGCCGGCAGCGTAAATACGGAAAAAGGCCATTGCCGGATGAGCCTCAATCCGGTCCCGAGTGCAGTAAATTTATTAGAGCAGTGCTGCCTTGTCAACGTAAATGGGATCAAAGGTGACTTGACCTGCAATTTCAAATGCCTTAATCATAACGTTAAGCCATACGATGTGAACATGCGCTGTTAACGATTCAACCTGTAAGGGGAAATGCGTTCTTCCCTTTCTGTTCCGTCTTTTACCATACAAGACATAAACTGTCCGATTGTTTCAAGTGCGGGCCCTTTTCCTGGATTTTTATCAAGGGGGTGATTATGCGTCCACTGGATGGCATCAAGGTTGTTGAGATGGCGGGTCTTGCCCCATCTCCATACTGCGGAATGATCCTGGGTGATTTTGGCGCCGATGTGATTGTCGTTGACAGGCTTTCGGGTGCGGCTCCCGAGGTCCCCAACGTTATGAAAAAAAATCCTTTTGACCGGGGGAAAAGATCGATGCGGATCGACCTCAAAAAGGGCCCGGGAGTAAAGATCTTGAAAAGGATCGTCCGTGATTCAGATGTCCTGCTTGAGGGATACAGACCGGGCGTGATGGAGGCCATCGGTCTGGGGCCGAAAGAGGCGCATGAGACAAATCCGGGCCTTGTCTATGCCAGACTGACAGGCTGGGGACAGTCCGGACCCTATTCAGGCATGGCGGGTCATGACATAAACTACATTGCCGTGTCCGGGGCCTTGTCCCTTTTCAGGAGAAAAGGTGAAAGGCCTCTGCCGCCATGCAATCTCCTGGGTGATTTTGCCGGGGGCGGATTGCTATGCAGCCTCGGAATAGTGTTGGCGATCCTTGAAAAAAACAGGTCAGGCAAGGGACAGGTAATCGATTCAGCCATGGTGGAGGGGGCTGCGAATCTCTCCACTTTTTTTTACGGCCTTACGGCAAACGGGCTTATGTCTCTCGATATAGGAACGAACATGCTGGACAGCGGCGCCCCGTATTACCAGGTATACGAAACTGCGGACGGAAAATATATGTCAGTGGGAGCAATAGAGACCAGGTTTTACGAAAACCTGCTTCAAGGCCTGGGATTGGAATCAACCTGCCTGCCGGAAAAGAACGACAAGAAAAAATGGCCGGAGGTCAAAGAGCTTTTCTCACGTGTATTCAAGACAAAAACTAGGCGGCAATGGGAAGGCATCTTTATCGGAAAGGATGCATGCGTAGCTCCGGTTCTGGAGTTAAGCGAGGTGAATGATGACAAGCACAACCGCGAGAGAAACACCTTCGTAGATGTTGATGGATCTGTGCAGCCGTCGCCTGCGCCGAGGCTTTCAAGGACTCCCGCCGTGGCTTCAGACACCAATTTGCCCAGAGGCGCTCATACCGAAGAGATCCTCCTGGAGCTGGGGTACAAGGATGAGGAGCTGAAGGAGTTGTTTGAAACCGGGATCGTTGAATAAGGTGCCGGCCCTCTTTTATCCGTTGTCAATCGCGCAGTCTGAAGTATCTCCGGACAGTTTGTGAACTGCGTGATAAAGGGCCGGAAGCACTACCGCCAGATTGTCCCTTACCCCGCCCGGACTTCCAGGCAGATTGATTATGAGGCAGCTCTTTCTTACCCCCGCCATTGCTCTTGATATCATGGCATGGGGCGTTATTTTAAGACTTGCAGCCCGCATGGCTTCAGCCATGCCGGGGATCTCATAGTCGATTACTTCCATCATGGCCTGGGGCGTGACATCGGTGGGGCTGAGGCCCGTTCCCCCTGTAGTTACTATCAGAGAAAGCCCCTCATGGTCCACCCATCCTTTAAGGGTGTCTTCAATAATAGCCTGATCATCAGGCACGATTTCCTGTTTTACAACAGGAAATCGATTTTCCTCCAGGATGCCACAGGCGATCTTTCCGCTTTCATCAGGCCGAAGACCCCTTGATCCTTTGTCACTTATGGTCAAAACCCCGGATTTTGTCATTTGAATCCAAAAAAGATTATATGTTGGCAGGGAGCCTTTTAAAAAAAACAAAGCGACTGAAGTGAATTAAATTAAGGCCACTTCAAATTGAGATGTCGTCCAATTATCCTTAAAAGCAGAGGCCTTTCACGCTGGTGAACTTTTTTAAGGTATTCCAGATCCCGGTGCCCTCTATACAGAGGGGTAAATAAATGCCCGGTAATATCTCCGGGCATTTATTATTGAGTGCTATTCCTTTTGTTGTGCCGCGGTTACAATCTTTTCCGCCAGCTGCGCCGGGACTTCCTCGTAGTGGGAGTTCTCCATGGTGAACACGCCGCGACCACCGCTGAGGGAATTAAGATCCAGGGCGTAGTTCAGGACTTCCGACATGGGGACCTGGGCCTTGATTATCTGGTATCTGCCCTGACTGTCCATGCCCAGGACCCGACCTCTTCTGCCGTTTAGATCGCCCATAACGTCTCCCATAACGTCTTCCGGCACGGTTATTTCAAGCTTCATGATCGGTTCGAGCAGGATGGGATTGGCCTCCTGAAGGGCCTTTTTAAAGCACATGCTGGCGGCAATCTTGAAGGCCATTTCAGAGGAGTCTACATCATGGGACTTTCCGTCAAAAAAACGCACCTTCAGATCCACAACCGGATAGCCAGCAAGAGACCCGCTGTTTAACGATTCCTGAAGGCCTTTTTCAACGGCCGGAACAAAGTTGCGGGGAACGTTCATCCCGACCAACGCCTCTTCAAATTCAAAGCCGGCGTCTCTTTCCTTGGGAGACAGATCAAAATGCACCTCGGCGAATTGCCCGCGTCCTCCGGACTGCTTCTTGTGCCTGTAAACCACGCCTTTGACCTCTTTTTTTATGGTTTCCCTGTAAGGCACGGTGACGGGACTCAGGGTTACCTCAACACCGAATTTTCTGGCAAGTTTTTCGCAGGTGGTTTCAAGATGTATCTGTCCCGTACCGGAGATAATAATTTCAGCCGTTGTCTGGTCCCTGCCCAGCCGCAATGTGGGATCTTCGGCAAGCAGCTTGGAAAGAGAGGAAAAGACCTTGTCTTCATTTCCCTGGACCTTCGCTCCTGCGGCATATGAGATAACCGTAGGCAGCGGCTCCGCAGGTGTAAAAATGATAGGATCATTAGGAGCGGAAAAGGTATCTCCTGTCTCTGATTCCTTCAGCTTTGCTATGGCCACAATGTCACCTGGTCCGGCTTCATCTATGTGCTGCTGCTTTTTCCCTTCCATAATAAGAAGCTGGCCGGCCTTTTCCTTTGTCTGCTTACCCGTATTAAGAAAGATCGTGTCCGACTTGAGTGAACCGCTGAATATCCGGAAAATTGTAAGTTTTCCTGCAAATGGATCCGCAACGGTCTTGAAAACGAGCGCTGAAAAAGGCTCTTCCGGTGAGGGATTCCTTACAATCTCCTCATCGGTTCCCGGTTTAATACCCTTTTTCGGTCCCCTTTCAGAGGGTGAGGGAAGTCCGTCCACTATCAGATTCATAAGCTGAGGAACACCTATGTTAAGAAGCGCGGAACCACACATGATGGGGGTTATGAGGCCTGATTTAATCCCCTGGATGAGGGTGTCTTCAATGTCGCTGTCCGAAAGCTCTTCGCCTTCCAGGTATTTTTCCATGAGGTCGTCATTTACTTCGACGATATTCTCTATCATTTTTTCCCGCCATTCACTTACCAACTCTTCCATGTCCGACGGTATGTCGCCGCTTTCAAATTTCCCGCTTCCGTCTTTAGTGAAGTTGTAGGCCTTCATCTTTATCAGGTCTACCACCCCGCTGAAACTGTCTTCAGAACCTATGGGAAGGCAGACAGGCGTAGCCTTTATCTGAAAGGCGTTTGTCGTTTCATCGAGTACCTTGAAAAAGTCGGACCTTTCCCTGTCCAGTTTGTTTATGAAGATGATTCTGGGAAGTTCCTGTTCATCCGCAAAGGACCATACCTTTTCAGTTCCTACCTTTACTCCTGCTGTCGCATCAATAAGGACGACTGTACCATCGGCGGCCTGGAGAGAAAACCTGGTGTCAGAGAGAAAATTATAATCACCGGGTGTATCCAGAAGATTGATCGTGTGTTTTTTCCATGAGCAGTGGTGAAAAGATGTCCCTATTGATATCTTTCTTTTTATCTCTTCCGGCTCATAATCCAGATTGGACGAGCCTTCATCAACTTTTCCAAGCCTTGAGGTGGCCTTTCCGTTCAGCAGTATGGCTTCGGCCAAAGATGTTTTGCCTGAGCCCACATGTGCGATGAAGGCCACGTTTTTCAGTTGGTCGGTTCTTTTTTCCATGCTTACACCCTTTCCTGAAAAGACTGAGATTTTGTTTTGCAGAATTTTGTTGTAAAAAGACTCATGCCGGCATTTTCAACAAGGCACCCTCTGAAACCAGCAAAATTCAGGTAAAGCCCGGGCTCATGTCGCTCAGTGATGTCTTAAGAGAACATGCAGGCATTATTTCCAAAAGGCCGGTAGGCCTGACAGTCAGGTAGAGCTGAAAAAATAAACTAAATCACAAACGTATATCAATAACAAAATCAAAGTCAAGATAAGAAAAAGGCGCCATATTTTTTAATTGCCAATTCCGGTAAAAGTGATAAAGTCAAAACCTTTTTAAAATTAGGTCATGGAGTGACAGGATAGCGGTTTGATATGGGAGAGGCTTGTTTTGTTTCTAAGTGAGCTCATAGCGGTCTTTATCAGTTATCTTAAGTATCAGAGGGGATTTTCCCTTCACACGCTCAGAAACTATCAGACAGACCTGAAACAGTTTCAGTTGTTTCTTGAAGGGGGCATGGAAAACGGGCAAGGAAAAAAACATGCTGAAATCAGGATAGAATCCATTGATGCCGATAAGATAAGGGAATATCTGGGAGGACTATACGGATACCTGAGCAAGTCCACTATTTCCAGGAAACTATCCTCTCTGAGGTCCTTTTTTCATTTTCTTGAGAAAAAAGGACTTAACGGTGGAAACCCGGCAGCCGAAGTCTTATCAACCAAGATCGATAAAAAGGTGCCCAATTATCTGCCTGTCGATGATGTTTTCAGACTCCTGGATAGACCTGACAGGAATGACCCCCTCGGTCTCAGAGATCTGGCGATTTTGGAAGTTCTATATTCTTGTGGTATAAGGGTAAGTGAGCTTGAATCGCTTGACTTATCAAGCGTGGATATGGAGGAGCGTGTTGTAAAGGTGCTGGGCAAGGGTAATAAGGAAAGAATCGTGCCGATAGGAAAACGCGCCCTGGATGCTGTAAGGCGGTATCTTGATGGAACCGGACATTTGCGGAACCGGCCGAAAAACGGGGAAAGGACGGCAGATGCCCTTTTTATAAACTTTCGGGGAGGAAGGCTGTCGGCCCGCAGCATAAACCGGATGATCAAAAGATATGCCCTGGAATGCGGTCTGAGTCCTGAAGTCAGCCCTCATTCGATGAGGCATTCCTTTGCCACTCATCTGCTGGACGGTGGTGCCGACCTGCGTTCGGTTCAGGAATTACTAGGCCATTCAAGCCTTTCCACCACTCAGAAATATACCCACGTAAGCCTTGACAGGCTTATGGAGGTTTATGACAAGGCGCATCCCAGAAGCAAATAACCTTTTATGGAGCGAGGCTTGGGGGTGCGCTCTAATTTAACCGGATTGGAGAAAAACTTGATTATAATGGACGATAAAGAGAGAAGAAAGATAAGGGCGACAACGATCCTTTCAGTCAGAAAGGATGGAAAGACCGTCATGGCGGGGGACGGCCAGGTTACGCTGGGGGATACGATCATGAAGCACAAGGCCACCAAGGTTCGATACATGTTCAATGACCAGGTGCTTGTAGGATTTGCCGGCGCGGCCGCAGATGCCTTTAATCTTTTCGAGAGGCTGGAGGCCAAGCTTGAAAGTTTTAACGGGAACCTCACAAGGTCTGCGGTTGAACTGGCAAAGGACTGGAGGACGGATAAGATATTGAGAAGGCTGGAGGCACTCCTGCTTGCCGCGGACAAGGAGCATACCCTGATAATCTCAGGAACGGGGGATGTCATAGAACCTGATGAATCGGTTGCCGCAATAGGTTCGGGAGGCCCCTATGCTTTCGCGGCTGCCAGAGCGATGGTTGAACACTCAAGCCTGGACAGCGTTACCATAGCAATGGAGGCGATGAAGATCGCGGCATCTATTTGTCTTTATACGAACGATGAAATAATGGTCCATGAACTTGACTGACATGCTGATCCGGATCAAGTCTTGAGGGCATCGGAGTTACCGGGAGAATAAACCGAACATGAAAGTATTAACACCAAGAGAGATAGTTTCCGAACTTGACAAATACATTATAGGTCAGGACCGGGCAAAGAGATCGGTCGCCATCGCACTCAGGAACAGATGGCGCCGCCAGCAGGTCCCGCCTGAGCTGAGGGATGAGATCGCGCCTAAAAATATAATTATGATCGGGCCTACAGGCGTGGGAAAGACTGAAATCGCAAGGCGTCTTGCCAGACTGGCCGATTCACCCTTTCAAAAAGTCGAGGCCACAAAGTTCACCGAGGTGGGGTATGTTGGCAGGGATGTGGAATCAATGATCAGGGATCTCACTGAACTGGCAGTGAACATGGCAAAGAAGGACGAACAGAAAAAGGTTGAAGTAAAGGCCAGAGAGCTTGCAGAAGAAAGGCTTCTGGATGTGCTTTTGCCCAAAAAAAGGGAAGAGGCCAGACAGCTGGAGGAGGATTGTGAAAAGGAGAGGGTGCTTGAGGTAGTAAAGGCGGAAAAAGTGGGGAACTCTTCCACGCGTGAAAAACTGAGACGACTGCTGAGGGAAGGAAAACTGGATGAACGCTATGTGGAGCTTGACGTTACAAACAGCGCAGCCCCTATGGTAGAGATATTTTCCGCTGCAGGGCTTGAGGAAATGGAATTCAACGTCAAGGAAGTCTTCGGCAACATGTTTCCATCCAAGAAGAAACGCAGAAAGGTGAAGGTCCCTGAGGCCCTTGAGATAATTTTCCAGGAGGAGTCTCAGCGGCTGATTGATATGGAAAAGGTGTATACCGAAGCTATCAGAAACACAGAACAGAACGGAATTATATTCCTTGACGAACTTGACAAGGTTGCCGGTTCCGACTCCTCTTACGGGCCTGATGTCTCCCGTGAGGGCGTGCAGAGGGATCTGCTCCCTATTGTGGAGGGATCCACTGTAACGACAAAATATGGGATGGTGAGGACGGATCATATCCTGTTTATAGCGGCCGGGGCCTTTAACCTGAGCAAGCCTTCAGACCTTTTGCCCGAACTGCAGGGCCGTTTCCCGATCAGGGTGGAGTTGGATTCCCTGTCCATGGAAGATTTTGTCAGGATACTTACGGAACCGAGAAACGCACTTATAATCCAGTATAAGGCCCTGCTTGAGACGGAAAATGTGATGTTGCATTTCGAGGAGGATGCTATCGAGGAAATCGCAAGCATGGCAAGCGAGGTCAATGACAGGATGGAAAATATCGGCGCCCGCCGTCTCCATACGGTCATGGAAAAACTGGTCGATGAGATCTCTTTCAATTCTCCCGACATGCAGGAAAAGGAAGTGACCATAACAAAAGACTACGTAACTGAAAAACTGGCGGACATACTGGAAGACGAGAATCTGAGCAGGTATATATTATGATCAGTCATGAAGAAAGGGCCAGGATTTTGATAGAGGCTTTACCTTATATCCGGAAATTCAGCGGAGAAACGGTCGTGGTCAAATATGGCGGAAACGCTATGGTTGATGAGCGGCTTAAGAAAAATTTCGCCCTGGATATCATATTGATGAAATATGTGGGGATTTCTCCGATAGTCGTGCATGGGGGCGGGCCGCAGATAGGCAGGTTCCTTAAGAGGCTCTCCATCGAATCCGAATTCGTGGAGGGCATGCGTGTTACGGATCGGCAGACAATGGATGTGGTTGAAATGGTGCTGGTGGGCATGGTCAACAAGGAAATCGTCGCCCTGATCAACGGCAACGGTGGCCAGGCGGTCGGCCTGTCCGGAAAGGACGGAAATCTCATTACCGCAAAGAAGCTGAAATTCGTGAAACGGGGCTCAGGCGATGCACCTCCTGAGCTGATAGATATGGGCATGGTGGGTGAGGTTACGCAAATCGATAATCGAGTTCTTATGAGTCTCGTAAAAAACGGATTCGTGCCTGTCATAGCGCCGGTCGGCGCCGGGATTGGGGGCGAGACGTACAATATAAACGCCGATCTGGTGGCGGGGCACGTAGCAGCATCTCTGGGCGCCAGAAAACTGATCCTGCTTACTGATACCGAAGGGGTCCTGGACAAGGAGGGCGGTCTTATCTCCACCATCAAGATGGGAGATGTGTGGAAACTGGTGGAGGACGGCACCATCAAGGGCGGAATGATACCCAAGGTAAGCTGCTGCACGGAGGCGTTAAAGGCCGGAGTAAAAAAGGCGCACATAATAGACGGAAGAAACGATCATGCCATCCTCCTGGAGATTTTCTCAAAGGCGGGGATCGGCACCGAGATCGTCAGGTAGCCATGTTATAGGCCCTTTACCAAAATTTATTTGTGCTTTTTGAATCATAAATATCCTTAAGGGGATGTTTTTTTATATCACCTGAAAGGATCTTGCTGAATCTAAATCTGATGGAAATATGAAAGGATAATATTATGGAACTGGAGGATAAAAGCGAAAATACCATACGGCTTGCCGACAAATATATGTTTCCCACATATGCAAGATTCCCGGTCTCTATTATCAAGGGAGAAGGATGCAGGGTCTGGGACGAACAGGGGAAGGAGTATCTCGATTTTGTCGGCGGAATAGCCGTTTGCGCGCTCGGGCACTGTTCACCTGTCGTAAGCAGGGCGCTTGAAAAACAGGCAAAAACCCTTGTGCATGTGTCAAATCTTTATTACACGAGGCCTCAGGCCGAACTGGCAAGGCTGCTGGTTGAAAATTCCTTTGCAGACCGGGTATTTTTCTGTAACAGCGGCGCGGAGGCCAACGAGGCCGCGATAAAACTTGCCAGAAGATACATCAACGACACACGGGGACCCCAAAGGCAGAATATCCTGTCGATGGAAAACTCTTTCCACGGCAGGACCATGGCAACCCTTTCCGCCACAGGGCAATACAAGGTACGGAAAGGCTATGATCCTCTTCTTCAGGGATTCAAATTTGTCCCGTTCAACGATCTTGAGAGCCTTGACAACGCACTGGACGAAACGGTATGCGCTGTGATGCTTGAGCCTATTCAGGGGGAGGGAGGCGTTGTCTGCCCTGATCCTGAATACCTGAAAGGCGTAAGGAAGATCTGCACGGAACGTGACGCCCTGTTGATCTTTGATGAAGTTCAGGTCGGAATGGGACGTACGGGGAGCCTTTTTGCCTATGAAAATTTCGGTGTGGAGCCTGACATAATGTCGCTCGCAAAGGCTCTTGGAAACGGACTGCCGATAGGCGCCATGCTTTCAAAGGAAAAGTACAGCTCCTCGTTCGGGCCGGGAAGTCACGCGACCACCTTTGGTGGAACCCCGCTCGTTACGGCGGCTGCAACCGCGGTTGTGGAAAGTCTGTTAAACGACGGCTGGCTCAAAAACTGCAGAGAGATGGGGCAATACTTCAGGTCAAGGCTCGATGAACTGGTTTCGAGATATGATTTTGTAAAGGAAACAAGAGGTATGGGGTTGATTGTCGGGCTGAATCTGGACCGGCCCTGCGGGGATATCGTAAATGAATGCCTTAAGAGGGGATTCCTGATAAACTGCGCCCATGAGACGGTTTTAAGATTTGTGCCGCCTCTTATAGTGGGAAAGGCAGAGATTGATTCTCTCGTGGACACCCTTACCGATATCTTGGATAATATATAAATCCGGTCTATAGCTTGAATCCATTGATTTGTGTGTGGGCATTAATTTGAAGGCCTTTGGATATGAGCCTGAGGCCTGAAAAAAAGGAGTTATAAATTGAAAGAAGATATAAAAAAGATTGTTCTGGCCTATTCCGGGGGATTGGACACATCCGTCATCCTGACCTGGCTAAAGGAGACCTACGGATGTCAGGTCATCGCCTATGCCGCCGACGTGGGACAGGGTGCGGAGCTTGAGGGGATAAGGGAAAAAGCCCTGGCTACCGGGGCGGATGACGCCATAGTTGAAGATCTTAAAGAGGAATTCGTGGGTGATTTCGTGTGGCCCGCAATGAGGGCGAATGCGATTTATGAATCAAGCTATCTTCTGGGCACGTCTCTGGCAAGGCCCCCCATAGCAAGGGGCCAGGTTGAGGTTGCACGGAGGCTCGGTGCGGATGCGGTATGCCACGGTTCAACCGGAAAGGGCAATGACCAGGTAAGATTTGAACTGGTGTATATGGGCCTTGAGCCTGGTCTTAAGATTATCGCCCCCTGGAGAATCTGGAATTTCAGCGGGAGGGAGGACCTTATAGATTACGCCCGATCACGGGGCATCCCTGTTCCGGTTACAAAAGAGAAACCCTATTCAAGCGACCGGAATCTCCTTCATATAAGCTTTGAGGGAGGGGTCCTGGAAGATACCTGGAATGAACCGCCGGAAGATATGTTCGTCCTTTCCGTTTCACCCGAAAGGGCGCCTGATGAACCTACCTTCTGTGAAATAGCGTTCAGACAGGGCAATCCAGTTTCCATCGACGGCGAAGACATGTCTCCTGCCGGGCTTCTTGAGACACTAAACGATATGGGCGGGAAAAACGGCATAGGCAGGGTCGATATGGTGGAAAACAGATTCGTGGGAATGAAGTCAAGAGGGGTTTACGAGACCCCGGGAGGAACCATCATCAGACAGGCGCACATGGCGATCGAGACCCTGACCATGGATAGAGAGGTGGCCCATATACGTGACGGCCTTATCCAGCGCTACGCCGAGATGATTTATTATGGTTACTGGTTTTCCCCTGAAAGAAGAATGCTTCAGGCCCTTATTGATGAAACACAGAGGAATGTGAACGGGGTGGCAAGGTTGAAGCTCTACAAGGGGAACTGTACGGTCGTGGGCCTGAAATCCGACAATTCCCTTTATGACCCGAGGTTCGCCACCTTCGAGGGTGATGATGTGTATAATCAGAAAGATGCCGAGGGCTTCATAAGGTTGAGCGGTCTGAGACTTAAGATAGCCAGGCTTCTTGAACAGAATAAAGGATATTGAAGAGGTTTATAAAGGTATGTCCCAGAAATTGTGGGGAGGACGTTTTCGAGAAGAGACCGACTCTCTGGTAAATGACCTGAACGCCTCCATAGGCTTTGACAGAAGACTCTACTCCCAGGATATCGAAGGAAGCATAGCCCATTGCGGCATGCTGGCGAAACAGGGAATAATCGCCCGGGAGGAGGCGTCAAAGATAATCGAGGCGCTTGGTGAGATCAGAAGGGCACTCGACAGAGGAGAACTGCCTTTTGAAGGCTATGAGGATATCCACAGCCTGGTTGAGTCTGCCCTTATAGAAAAGGTGGGGGCATCGGGTGAAAAGCTTCACACGGGAAGGAGCAGAAACGACCAGGTAGCCCTGGATGTAAGGCTTTTTGTTCGTGATGCCGCTTCATCCGTAATAAGGCTTATAAAAAATGCCCAGCGCACGATCGTGGCCCTGGCAGAGGATAATCAAGGCCTGATGATGCCCGGTTATACCCATATGCAGCGCGCGCAACCGGTTTTGCTGGCCCATCACCTCATGGCCTACTATGAAATGCTCAAAAGAGACGGAGAGCGTTTTACGGAATGCCGCTGCCGCACGAACGTGCTTCCGCTCGGCAGTGCGGCGCTTGCAGGTTCTACATTCGATCTGGACAGGCAGATGGTTGCCGAGGAACTGGGCTTTGATTCCGTAAGCGCAAACAGCATGGACGCGGTAAGCGACAGGGATTTTGTCCTTGATTTCCTGTTCGCCTCCTCCGTCCTTATGATGCATTTGAGCAGGATCAGCGAGGAACTGGTCATATGGTCGACCCGGGAATTCGGTTTTGTAAATATCCCTGACAGCTACTGCACCGGAAGCAGTATCATGCCTCAGAAAAAAAACCCTGATCTTCCAGAATTGCTGAGGGGAAAAACAGGCAGGGTTTACGGTGATTTAATGGCCCTTCTTACTACCATGAAAGGATTGCCCTTAAGCTATAACAAGGATATGCAGGAAGATAAGGAGGGGCTTTTCGACGCGGTAGATACGGTCGAAATCTCCCTTGAGGTTATAGCAAGGCTGCTTGGAGAGGTCACATTTAACGGTGACAGGATGAGGAATGCCTCAAAGACCGGTTTTTTGGTGGCTACGGATCTGGCTGATTATCTTGTAAGAAAAGGCGTCACCTTCAGGGAGGCCCACGAGATTGTGGGAAAGATGGTCCTTTTCGCAATCGATGAGGGAAGGGAACTGCACGATCTGAAGATGGATGAGATGAGAGGGTTTTCAAGGCAGATCGAGGACGATGTCTACGGCTGGCTCGACCCTGAGGCATCCTTGAAAAAGCGGAACATAAAGGGAGGCACGGGGCCTGACAGCGTAATGCTGGAGATAGCGGCGGCAAAAGGGGAGCTTGAAGATTGAAAAAGGGAAATATTTTCTTTCTGGTTGTTATGATTATGGCGCCTTTGTTCCTTTTTTCCTGCGGGAAAAAGGCCCCGCCTTTTCTTCCTTCACAGGTGACGGACCTTACGGTTGAGCATCTTGAGGCTGAATGGCGGGATGATGTCCTGGTGCTCAAGGGAGACGTAAAAGGGGCCTTATCTTCAGTAAAGGGTTGCAGACTCTATCATGCCGGATACGCCATAGAGGACAGTCCCTGCAGGGGTTGTCCGGTAAACTTTGCGCCGGTCAGGGAGGTCGAAGGCAAGGTTGTATCTGAAAACGGCTTTTACTGCGAATTTGCCTTTCCCAGGGAAAAGGGGGTGCATTTTTTCAGTGTGGCGCTTCTGGACGGAAAAGGCGGCGCAGGTCCCCTTTCCGAAAGGACGGATATAATATTAGACGATTAAATAAAGTTTTTTCAAGAGGTTTTCATGCATCATTTTCAATACAAAGGAAAGGCCCTCTACTGTGAAGATGTCCCTGTAGCGGATATCGCAGCACGGATGGGTACCCCGCTTTATCTCTATTCCCACGCAACCCTGGTGCAGCATTTCAAGGCCTTTGACGGTGCCTTTGAGGGAATGGACCACTTGACCTGCTTTTCGGTGAAATCCAACTCGAACGTGGCGATATTGAAACTCTTTGCCAAAGAAGGCGGAGGCATGGATATCGTATCGGCGGGAGAGCTGTTCAGGGCTTTAAGGGCAGGTGTGGACCCCCGAAAAATCGTTTATTCAGGGGTGGGGAAAAAGGAAGCGGACCTGGAATACGCACTGTCATCCAATATCCTTTTGTTTAACATAGAATCCGTTCAGGAGATAAGGAAATTAAATGAGATAGCGGCAGGGATGGGAATAAAAGCCGGTGTCTCATTCAGGGTAAACCCGGATGTCGATCCGAAGACCCATCCCTATATATCCACCGGGCTTAAGGAAAACAAGTTCGGCATAGACATAAAAGAGGCGGTCGATCACTACAAGATGGCTTCAGGGCTTTCGAATGTCGCGGTTAAAGGAGTATCCTGTCATATAGGCTCCCAGCTTACACAGGTATCACCTTTTGTGGATGCCCTGAAAAAGGTTGAAGGGCTGATAGACGACCTTGCCGGGGAGGGAATCAAGATAGAATTTCTGGATCTGGGTGGAGGCCTCGGTATCACCTATGATAAGGAGACCCCTCCTAATCCGAAGGATTATGCCGGGTCAATAGAAAATGAACTGGGAGGCAGGGGTATCAAGCTTATCTTGGAACCCGGGCGGGTTATAATGGGAAATGCCGGCATATTTGTCAGCAGGGTCCTTTATACGAAATCATCCGGAGAGAAAAATTTCTTTGTCGTAGACGGGGCCATGAATGATCTTATGAGACCCAGCCTTTACAATTCATTTCATGCCATACAGGAGGTAAACCTTTCGGGGCGTGAAACGGTCAAGGCGGATGTGGTCGGTCCGATCTGCGAGTCGGGCGATTTCCTGGCAAAATCAAGGGAGATGAAAAGGCTTGAACCGGGAGAACTTATAGCGGTTATGAGTGCCGGCGCCTACGGTTTCAGCATGTCCTCCAATTACAACTCAAGGCCAAGGGTCTGCGAGGTGATGGTGAAGGGGGATCGTTTTTACACCATAAGATCGAGAGAGAATCTTGAAGACCTCGTTAGGGGAGAGGTTATTCCCGAGTTTTTGATGGGAGAAAACTGAGACATGGAACAGATCGAATTCTGGAAGATGAGCGGTAGCGGAAATGATTTCATCATTATCGATAACAGGGATCGACATATAAAAGATAAGGATATGTCCCGAATCGTTTCAAGGGCCTGCAGACGGAGGGAATCGGTAGGCGCTGACGGGGTTATATTCGTAGTCGATTCGGATTCTTCCGATTTTGCCTGGCGGTTTTTCAACGCCGACGGCGGGGAGGTTGAAATGTGCGGAAACGGCAGCCGGTGCGTGGCCCGTTTCGCCTATTTGAAGGGCATTGCCGGGCAGGAAATGACATTCGATACCATGAACGGTCCTGTCTCGGCGCGGGTCGAAGGAAGAAGGGTAAAGGTCCTGATGCCCAAGCCGACCGGCCTGTCGATTGATATACCCGTTAAGCACAAAGAGGGCTGGAAAAGCGCCGATTTTATCGATACCGGGGTCCCGCATCTGGTGGTGGAGGTCGGTGACCTGAAGGACCATCCGGTTTTTGAACAGGGAAGGACTGCCAGATATGACGAATTCTTCGCCCCTTCAGGCACAAACGTCGATTTCATGAAAAAGGCCGGCGAAGATCACCTGGAGATAAGGACATATGAGAGGGGAGTGGAAGATGAGACGCTGGCCTGCGGTACCGGTTGCATCGCCTGTGCGCTTGTTTCTTCCCTCAAAGGGGCCGTGAAATCCCCTGTGAGCGTAACCACGAAAAGCGGCGAGGATCTTATCATAAGCTTTTCACGAAACCGGGAATCTTTTGAAGAGGTATGGATGGAGGGTAATACCTCTATCATTTACCGAGCCGGCCTTGACCATGAGGCCCTTTGATCAAGGCATCGCACGAATGCGGGAAAATCTCACACCCGGAAAAGGGAAATCATGATTTCCCTTTTCCGGGCTAACAATATTTTTTATAGGAGGACATCATGTTTAAAGGATCTATAGTTGCCATTGTTACACCCTTTAAAGAGGGCAGGGTGGATGAGGACTCCTTTAGAGACCTGATAGAATTCCAGATCGAAAACGGAACCAGCGGGATAGTGCCCTGCGGTACCACGGGGGAATCAGCGACCCTGACGGTGGAAGAGCATGGCCGGGTCATAGATATAACGGTTGAAGCGGTTAAAGGAAGGGTTCCGGTCATTGCGGGAACAGGCGGAAACAGTACGGCCGAGGCAATTGAACTTACAGGGCACGCAAAGGCGTCAGGAGTCGATGCAACGCTTCAGGTGACCCCCTATTATAACAAACCTACCCAGGAGGGCCTTTATCAACATTTCAAGGCAATCGCCGAGGCGGTCTCTCTTCCCCAGATACTTTACAATATACCTGGAAGAACGGGCGTGAATATGCTGCCCGAGACAATCGCCCGGCTTGCGGACATCCCGGAGGTGGTGGCCGTCAAGGAGGCATCCGGCAGCCTTGCTCAGATGGCCGAGGTGGTTCAGCTTGCAGGAGAAAAGATAACCCTCCTTGCAGGTGATGACAATGTTATCCTTCCGGTACTTTCATTGGGAGGAAAGGGTGTCATCTCCGTTATAGCAAACATGGTGCCCGGGCAGACCGCGGATATTATCAGGACTTGGGAAGAGGGGGATATAAACAGGGCAAGAGATCTTTTCTACGGACTTCTTCCCCTGTGCAGGGCCATGTTTTACGAGACAAACCCTATCCCTGTAAAGACCTCACTGGCGCTTATGGGAAAAATTAAGGGGGAATTCAGGCTTCCTATGACTCCGATGCTTCCTGAAAATCTCGAAAGACTCAAAAAGGCCTTGTCCGAATTCGGTCTTATCTGAGGATGTTTTGGGGAGACATGTAAAAGAAAGCCGGTTGTTTCCGGTTGCGATATGAGGGAGGAATCTTAGATGGCAAATGTAGCCGTGGCAGGTGCCGCCGGAAGGATGGGGGTGCGGATTATAAATCTTATCAGCCAGAATGACGCTCTTCTGCTTGCCGGCGCACTTGAGCGACCGGGGCATCCGAGGCTGGGAGAGGATGCAGGCCTTGTTGCAGGCCTTGGACAAACCGGCGTGGTAATATCTTCATCTCTTGAAGATGTCATTGACAGGGCTGATGTGCTGATAGATTTTACCGAGGCCGGAGCCACTGTTCAAAACGCCCGGATCGTATCCTCCCTCAACAAATCCATGGTAATAGGCACTACCGGCATAACCGGTGAGATGCGCATTGAGATTGAAGCCTTGTGTCAGGACATGAGATGCGTCATGGCCCCCAACATGAGCGTGGGGGTGAATGTCATGTTCAAGATAGCAGGGGAAATGGCGCGAATACTGGGCAATGATTACGATCTGGAGGTTATAGAGGCCCATCACAGGTTTAAAAAGGATGCCCCCAGCGGCACGGCCGTTCATCTTGGAAGGCTTCTTTCCGAGGCGGTGGGGCGCGATTTTGACGAGGTGGCGGTTTTTGAACGAAATGGTATTACCGGGCAAAGGAGCGAAAGGGAGATAGGTCTTCAAAGCGTAAGGGCCGGAGACATAACCGGGGATCATACTGTTATCTTCGGTGGCATAGGAGAAAGGCTGGAACTGATTCACAGGGCCCATAACCGTGACAACTTTGCCAAAGGCGCCTTGAGGGCCGCTGAATGGGTGGTTTCTCAGCCTAACGGCCTCTACAGTATGCAGGATGTACTGGGGCTTAAATGACCCGATGGGTCTTTGGAACCCAAGTTAAAGAAGAACCACAAATCAGAAAGGGATTTCTACAGATGGGGATATTTGAAAAGGCAGAAAGATTAAAGAAACTTCCACCTTATCTTTTCAAGGAGATAGATCGTAAAAAGGATGAAATAAGGGGCAGGGGGATCGATATCATAGATCTGGGAGTAGGGGATCCCGATCTGCCCACGCCGGGTAACATCATAGCCGCCCTCAAGGAGGCCTCGGAGGATCGCGCGAATCACCGTTACCCTTCCTATTCAGGAATGAATGATTTCAAGACCGCTGTTGCCGAGTGGTATGATAAGAGATTCGGTGTCGATCTTGATGAGAAAAGCGAGGTGGTTTCACTTATCGGCAGCAAGGAAGGCATAGCGCATTTTCCTCTGGCATTTATAAATCCGGGGGATATCGCCCTTGTCCCGTCTCCTGCCTATCCGGTCTATAACGTGGCGACCCTGTTTGCGGGGGGGGAGTCCTGTTTCATGCCTCTTTTGAGGGAAAATCGCTTTCTTCCCGACCTCGACTCCATACCGGAGGATGTCTGCTCAAGGGCAAGGATCATGTTCATAAACTACCCGAATAATCCTACCTCCGCTGTCGCCGATGTTGCATTTTTTTCCCGGGTCGTCCGGTTTGCAAAAGAAAACAATATAATAGTGTGCCATGATGCCGCATACTCCGAGATGGCCTTTGACGGCCATAAACCGATGAGCTTCCTTGAGGTCGAAGGCGCAAAAGATGTGGGGATCGAGTTCCATTCTCTGTCCAAGACCTACAACATGACAGGGTGGAGGATAGGCTTTGCCGTGGGTAACCGGGAGGCCGTCGAGGGGCTCGGGACTGTAAAGAGCAACATAGACTCGGGTATTTTTCAGGCCGTCCAGATGGCGGGGATAGAGGCCCTTAGAGGTGATCAGGCCTGCGTTGGAGAAGTTATAGAGGTATATACACGCAGGAGAGATCTTATGGTAAAGGGCCTGAGAGAGGCGGGGTTTGAGCTTGAGACACCCAGTGCCACCTTTTACCTCTGGGTAAGGGTGCCTGAAGGCTACACATCGGCTGCGATCACCGAGCGCCTGCTTGAGGAGGCGGGTGTGGTGGTCACCCCTGGTAACGGTTTCGGTGAGCCGGGTGAGGGATATTTCCGCATCGCCCTTACCCAGACAAGGGAAAGGCTTGAAGATGCGATCGGTCGGATTAAGGGCCTTAATCTAATGTGACAAACAGGGATCATCTCCCGATTAGTTGGTTTTAAACAGGGCTAAATAAAGAAATCCTTCTTATTTAAGCGGGTTAGACCTCGTAGGATTCAAGGGGTCGAGGATTCAAGGATTCCAGTGCTCCATTGAAACGGCGGATAAAACCGCTAAAGCATAACAAAGATTTAAAGCTGTTGCATAAATCCTGCGAACGCTTTTTCAGGTATATAGAATAAATGAAGAATTCTCAAATAACATGAGCTACACAGAGATCGATAAATTGTTAAAAATGCTGATAAAGTCTTTAGAAAACAAACCCTTGACCCCTTGACCCCTTGAAACCGGGAACCCGCTGCGAAGCAGTGGGACTGAGCAAAGCGCAAGCGGAGCAAAGAAACCGGGAACCCGCTGCGAAGCAGTGAGACTGAGCTGAGCTAAGCGAGGGTGAAAAATCCTTGGACCCTCTTCGCCAACTAAGTTGGGGAAGAACCATAAATAGTAATTTGCGTTACGGCCCGGACAGGTATTATCTATGGCGACTTCCGCCTTTATCGGGATCGGCTCAAATCTGGGAGACAGGGTCAAAAACTGCCTTGACGCGATAGAATCAATAAGAGATATCCCCGGGTGCGCTGTTGAGTCGAGATCCGATCTTTTCACTACAGAGCCTCAGGGAGTCAGGGACCAGGACTGGTTTGTCAACGGGGTGGTTTCCGTTTATACCTGTCTGGGGGCGTCTCAACTTCTTTCCGGTCTCATGGCTATCGAAAGTGTCATGGGAAGGGTGAGGGAGAAAAAATGGGGACCCAGGAATATCGATCTTGACATCCTTTTTTTTGGTCGGGAGATAATAGAAACGGAGGATCTGATCGTTCCTCACCCCATGGTCCAGGAGCGCAGGTTCGTGCTTGTGCCTATGGTGCAGCTGGCACCCGATTTCAAACATCCGCTGCTCATGAAGAGTATGGCCGATTTGCTGGATGATCTTAACAAGGACGGGCAGGCCGTTTTCCCCTTAAAGGAGGAACCTTGATAAAGCTTATAGTGATAGGTTTTCTCGTGTGGCTTGTCTACAGGACCCTTAAGGGAATTTTTTCAGTCAAGAAGGAACAGGGCAGCGTAAATGAGCAGATAAGTGAAATGGTTCAGGATCCATCCTGCCTGACCTTTATTCCCAAAACAGATGCCAGAAGGCGGGTGATCAACGGCAAGACCTATTATTTCTGCAGTGATGAGTGCGCGGCCAGGTTCGAAAAGGCTGGAAAGGTGCGGGAGCAAATTAGTATAAATGACAATAAACAGCAGGAGGATTTATGAAATTTTTTATTGATACTGCCAATGTGGAAGAGATCAAAAAGGCGAGCGCCCTTGGAATGGTGGACGGGGTGACGACAAATCCCTCGCTTGTGTCAAAAGAGGGACGTGAATTTAAAGGACTTATCAAAGAGATATGCGGGATCGTGGATGGTCCCGTGAGCGCGGAGGTCGTGAGCGTTGATTCGGACGGAATGGTGGCTGAGGCGCGTGACCTTGTAAAAATTGCGGATAACATAGTGGTAAAGATCCCGCTTCTGGAAGAAGGGTTAAAGGCGGTAAAGATCCTGGCGGAAGAAGGTATACGCACCAATGTCACACTCTGCTTTTCTCCCGTGCAGGCTCTTATGGCGGCAAAGGCGGGGGCTGCCTACATCAGTCCTTTCGTTGGAAGGCTGGATGATATCAGCCATCAGGGAATGGAGCTGGTTGAGCAGATTATCACCATCTACGATAACTATGGTTTCGAAACAGAGGTCATAGTCGCAAGTGTGAGAAATCCCCTCCATGTCGTGGATGCGGCCCTCATGGGGGCGGACATAGCCACCATCCCCTTTAAGGTTATAAGCCAGCTTGTAAAGCACCCCCTTACGGATATCGGCCTTGAAAAGTTCCTGGCTGACTGGAAAAAACAGGGATAATATGGCTCTGAAGTCTTTTGCAGGCATTTTAACAGTGGCCTTTGTCCTGATATCATACATGGTGCCTCCTGCCTATGGTGATATATATCGGTATAAGGACAAAAATGGAGTCGTACATTTTGCCAATGTAAAAAGCGACAAGCGCTACAGGATCTATATAAGGACAATCAAAAAGACGCCTGCCCAGTATATAAATCAATATGAGGGTATAATAAAGCAGGCGGCAAAGAGGTTCGGCGTCGACCGTAATCTGATAAAGGCGGTCATAAAGGCCGAGTCGGATTTCAATCACAAGGCCGTTTCCAGAAAAGGTGCCCAGGGGCTTATGCAGCTCATGCCCGGAACAGCAGATGAAATGGACGTGGATAATCCCTTTAATGCCGAGGAAAATATATTCGGAGGCACCCGTTATCTCAGCCTTCTTTTGAAGCGTTTCAAGGGCGATACCAGCCTGGCCCTGGCGGCTTACAATGCCGGACCTGAGGCGGTCGAGTCGAACAATAGGATCCCGCGTATACCTGAGACGCAGGAATTCGTCAAAAAGGTGATGCGTTATTTTGAGATTTACCGTTCCAGAAGGAGTTAGAAAAGGGCAGAAATGATGGACTCGGAGTTCAAAAAAAGTATCTCTAATATACCCAATACCCTTACGATAATGAGGCTTGCCTCAATCCCGCTCATCCTGGTATGTCTTTTATTTGAGGGAAGGGTGGGAAGTTTTCTGGGAGGGTTTTTTTTTACGGCAGCCTCTGTCACTGATATCCTGGACGGCTATGTTGCAAGGAAATATGATTCCGTTACGGTTCTGGGTAAATTCCTTGACCCCCTTGCGGACAAGCTGCTCATATCAATGACCATGATCATGCTTATTCCGCTAGGCCGTATTCCTTTCTGGGTGGTCATGGTGATAGTGGCCAGAGAGATGGCGGTTACCGGTCTAAGGGGGATCGCAGTTACCGAGGGAATAGTCCTTCAGGCAAGCCCGCTGGGTAAATTCAAGACCATCTTTCAGTCCGTGGCCCTTGCGGGGCTGTGCCTTCATTACGAGTACCTGG